>ENA-OQCK01000043-OQCK01000043.1-human-gut-metagenome-genome-assembly--contig:-NODE-43-length-68339-cov-5.030977_pt1 | contig 68339 bp, 80 predicted proteins | sample MGYA00242498_ERZ504578 | MGnify/ENA primary metagenome ERZ504578 (study PRJEB26092, sample SAMD00036229) | human gut metagenome | host: Homo sapiens | study: EMG produced TPA metagenomics assembly of...
ATCCCCGTTACCGTTACCTCTACCAGATCCGTCCGGGCGTGACCTCTTACGCCACGCTCTACAATGGGTATACGGACACGGTCGATAAGATGCTCCGCCGCTTGCGTTACGACCTGTTCTATCTGGAACATCGCTCTTGGCTGTTCGATTTCAAGATATTGGTGAAGACCTTCTTGAATATAGCGTTTGGTAAGAAATTCTAATACTAGATCTCCCCGTATTCCTCCCTTGCATCAAAGCAGGGGCAAGCCTTGCGTATGTAAGGCTTAATTGGTAATGTCCTAGGATGCGTGCCTCCGGATAGTCCCTTCGTAATTGCCGTAGCAGATCCATCAAGGTACACCGCTGGGCGTAGTCCGGGTATCAGCTGGACGGCCTTGTTCGTCGAGTCCTCCCTCGTAACATATACCGATACTTTTGTCGTTCCATCCGGCTGCGTGCGCCCGATCTGGTTGACCGGCCGGCAGCGGTGTAATTCCCCGTCCCGTGTGATATAGAATGATAGCCGATATCGGCGAATCCCCGTGCCTTGTGCGATGAACGGAGCGCCTCCACAGGAAAATCCCTGTCATATCGTGTGGCCGAGCAATGAATTACAAGGAGTCTGACCTCCCTGTAATTCTGGTAGAAACAATAAGCCTTACCCATGATAATTGAAATTGATAATTGAAATTGAAAATTAGAGAATACAGGATTGGATGCCAAGTGCTCCTGCGATGGCGGTAGCTACGGCGATGATCACTTTGATAATGGTACTCCATACGGACTTTTTCATGAATTATGAATTTTAAATTATGAATTATGAATTAGGAATTAGGAATCCCGGCTGATATAAGAGGAAAGCTTGGCTTTCCTTTGGACGGCCTCAGCGGACGGGCGTCAAGCGAAGAGACCGCAGCGAGCGCCCGGAGCATCCCTGTCTGAGCGAAGCGAGTTGGGATGCGACAGCGAGCGTAGGTCTCGAAGTAGCCCGTCAGCGTCAGCCTTGACCTTTTGGTTACTTTTGGGTCAAGCCAAAAGTGACACATCAGATCTCATCAGGCGACTCAGAATCGGAACCGCCCCCTTCCTCCACCGGCGTCCCGAGTATCGTCACCTTGAGCAACGAAGTCTTCTCGCCCAGCAGCGAGTAGCGTCGTGCCCCGTTCAGTATGGTATAGGAAGGCGAGAATCCCGGCACGATAGTCCGTATATGCGTAGCCTTGACCTCGGGGGCGGTCGCTACCCCCTTCTCCGTGACGAAGCGGTTATAGACGGTTCCGAACCCTAGCAGCTCCACCTTGTAACCTTTCTGTAGGTTCTTGATGACATACCGCTGATAACGATCCAATACGTTCAATACGTCACCCTTCGTGAGCGAAGACTCCTCGGCGATCTGGTCGGCCGCATCTTGTGTGGACAGGGTACCGAAATAATAGGGAACCGGCTTGTACACCTCCTGCTTAGGATCCGTCTTGGGGATAAAAAACTTTCGTGCTTGAAATGCTTGTGGCATAGTTTGATAATTAAAGATTAATAATAGAAAATTAATTGCTTGCTGATCAATGTTACAAAGATAGGTTCCGCCGTAAGGGACGGTGATGCCGATTGATGCCCGGGGTAGGGAATAACGATTAATTAACATGGGACGCAGTGATAACCGCCGGTTTCTTACGCTGCCTATCGTAAGCCCCTTTGAATAGGCATTATAAGAAGCCTTGGATGGGCATTGTAAAGATCTTAGAATACCCATCCAAGTTGACAGTTGACTAGTGACAGTAGGCTGTTTTTATTTACCTCTGTGCGCAACTGTCAACTAATTTACGGTTCTCCTAGGTAGTGGATGATTAATCTGATCTGTCGGGGCGTGAATATACGTTGCTCGGGGCGGTAGCCCGTCTCCAGCAGCTTGTCGTGCAATTCCGTGCATCGAATGATCCAACGACGTAAGCGGTTGCAAGCTTGATGGGAGGCCAGCTCCGGGAAATAGGATGCCGCTAGTGCGGACTTTCTTAATGGCAAGAACATTTGATTTATGATTTATAGATTTGGGAGAATGAAACTTTCAAACTTTCAAACATTCGTCCCCCCCTCACACACACACGCCCGTGGGGTACGTTATATAGGGGTGTGAGGGAGGCCGGGATTACTTATGGGTGACACGGCCGCCGAAGCTGTACTCGCCCCGGCCGTTCTTCTCCAGCGTGCCTCGTTCCTGCATTCGCTTGAGACAGGTATCTAGGGTGGCGGTGGGGATGTTGTTCCTCTCTGCTTCCTCCAAGGCCTGTTGTCGGTTGAAAGAGAGTGGAAGGGCCGCGAAGAGAGCCTCTTGGGGCGTGGGCGTGCGAGAGCGTGGCACCTCGTCAGACGGAAGCAGGGAGAGTATGCCCGCCGAATGACGGTAGAGCGGCTCCACGAGCGAGAGGACAGCTTGAAAATCGTTATCGTCGATGCGTAACTCTAGGGAAGGAACGATACCGTCCCGTACGTTCTCCTCCGGGATCTCGGGGGCAGGCGAGAGACCGGGACAATTGAGGATTGAAAACTGAGAATCGAGAATGGCTTGTGGGGTGAGGAGACTCTCCACCGATCGCAGGAAGGCCACCACGGAAGCGATCCGGCAGATATTGATGGCGATACGGGCCACGGAGCTTCGCATCGGATAACCGTAGGAAAGACCGGCGTGCCCGAATATGCGTGCGAAGCAGCTGTTGAATCGCTCCTTTTGCGTGTCGGAGAGATGGAATTGTATGACATTGACCCTCTCATGTAGGTAGTCCACGAGCATTTTCCACTGTCTCCCCCAATCGGAGAAGAGGCTATCCATGTCCTCGTCGCCCTGCTCGAACTGATCCGCCCACTCGTCGATGGGTGGCATCCGGTAGAACAATTGGCGTGAGAACAGCCCGTTTTCGGCCGAGGGAATAAGTGGCCGTACCTGCGCCGGAGTACCGCTTAACAAGACACTGAGGTAAGAGGCCGGGCACTCCCGGTATTCCCGGTTCGTGCGTCGGTTGAAAGCCAGCCGCTCGTGGTCGTGGCATTTACGCAAGGTATCGCTCCAGTGCCCGTGCTCGGTGCCGATGGCCGTGCTCACGGTATCGGCCTCGGTCTCGCAGATCAGCCCTATGCCGTCGGCTCGATGAGGTTCTCCAGCACGCCGGTGCCGGAATTGTTACCGGCGATAAGGAACATCTTGAGGGGAGGCATCTCGGGCTCCGGCGTATCGGATTTTTTCTTGCCCAGCGAGTCCCAACGGCTCTTCTCCTCCCGGTAAGCTTTATGCCTCTGCCGGTAGTTCGCCATCATCGCCTCATGTATCGGCTCGGCAAGCCGGCGTGTCCAAGCGAGGGCTCCCTTTCCCGAGGCGGGAGGGGCGACGATGAACGTTTGCAGGCAAGGGTAGTAGAATTTTCGCCCGTACGATATCCGGATCGATTTGTTGAGTGTCGCTCCCAACACGGTGATACCTCCCAGCAGGAGGATATCCTTTTGGGCAGGGGTATCGCCCCGGTCGATCATCCGTTTGAGGAAAGCGGGCCAAGGATACTCGGGAAAGGCGGGCGGGACATTTTTCACGGACTGTTCCTCGTGCGTACACGTGTGCGTGTGTGAAGGAGGCGTGAATGTTTGAAAGTTTGAAAGTTTCCCGGCCTCGGCCAAGGATTTGTCCAGCCTCACGCCGGCTAGGTCCGCCAAGTGGAATACGGATCCCAAGCCATTCCGTCCATTGCCTCCTTTGAGGGCATGGTCGTATAGCTTATCCGCCTCGGTAGAGACATATTTCTCCGACATCCGGCAGATACGATGAAAGAATGTCCGGCCGGCCTCTCCGCAATCGTTGGCGATGGCGAAGGCGATCGGCATATACTCTTGATAGGTGGGAGCGATGTTCGCCCCCTGTTTCTCGATGGCGGCAACGAACCGCTCCAGATCTGATAATGGGTTCATGATGAATGAATAATGAATGGTGAATAATGAATGAATAACGATTTATAACTGCCAACTGTCACTTGTCCTCTGTCAACGATTCCGGTCTCCTAGCCTCGCTGAGGGATCGTGGCAAAGGAAGCAAGCCCGTGAGAGGTCTGCGTTCGTGGCATCAGCTTTCAGCCCGTATTTCCACTCAAGGTATTCCCAAGCGAATCGTACCGCCTCGTCGAAAGACTCCTCTACGGTTTTCTTGATCGACAGGCGATAGGGTACGAGGAGCTTGATTCCCGTGGTACTGGGACTCACGAAGGAGAGATCGGGGCGTAGCCGCTCATCGGCGAAGAGCGTGTCCCTCCAACAGATCGCCTCTTCGGGTGAGGAGAGGTGATCGATGTCGATGACGAACTCGCCCGAGGGCACGAGCAAGTGATCTTCCTTGCGGTAGGAGAAGATACCGGCGGGCGTGACATAGGGTAGCAAACTCTGTTTCAGCCGCCTGAACCGTTTCTCGTCGCCCGATGCGGCACGTACCTGATCGGTACGCTCACGCAGCCACTCGCTGGTGGTGATATAGGCGTACAATTGACTGACACAGACGACCCCGTTCGGTACTTGATTGGTGATGGGGGCGTTGAAAAAGGAAAAGATAGACTCTTTCATGATCGGATAAAATAAATTGATTATTCGGTTACTGCCGGTAAAGGAACGCATTCCTGCCCGTTCCCGGAATAGCGATGGACGGGACGGGTACGGAAACGGACGTACGGTGGATGAAATGAGGATAGAAATAAAATATACCCCGTGAAAGGGGTGATTATTGTTAACACTTAAATTAAAAACGGATATGACAGAAAATCAAGAGCGGGCGGAACAGGCACGTTCTGCCTTTACGGTCAATGGAGGTAACGTGCAGATCCTGCCCAATGCCACCATCGCTATCCAGAACATCCATTGGGGTGACGGGACGGTGACACGGACGGAACGTTGGATTACGCCCGCGGAATCGGGACTTCATGAGTCTCCGTCTCCTCCGATAAACTCTCCTGCCCCTCCAGTGACGGCTGAACCCTCCTCGTTGGCCTTGTTCATCCCGGACGAGGCGACCCGTCTTGTCTACGAGGCCCGCCTATGCGTCTGCCCGGACACGGTCACCCTTTGCCAGACGGTATTGACGGACCTTTACAACGAGATCCTAGCCGACTACTCATCTCCCCTCAAGCTGGTCAAGAGCCGTGCCTTCATCAGCGCCCTCTTGCCTCACCTCACGTTCGTGAACGGGGCGAATGTACCGAGCATTCGGTATGGGATCAGGAAGTATGTGCTGGGGGAAGGGATGAGATAAATGAGAGATCCTAGAAACTCTGCTATTTGTATTATGCTGAATGATTTGTCTCAGTGATCTATCTCTATAAATATCGCTTGAACTCATTTTAAATCTAAATATTCGATGCGTTTGTCCCGCTGGTGTATCGGCGGGGTAAGCGTATCTTATGTACTCATTTTTATGTCAGCTACGTCAGAGAATAATAAGCGGATAGCGAAAAACACGCTATTCCTCTACATGCGAATGCTCCTAATCATGGGGGTGACGCTGTACACCAGCCGGATCGTGCTACAGGTATTGGGGGTAGAGGATTTCGGGATTTATAATGTGGTGGGGGGAATAGTGGTACTCTTCACATTTGTCAATAACGCCATGGTCACCTCCACGCAACGGTTCTTGAATTATGAGTTGGGGCATGGAGATTCGGAGGCGGTACGGCGAGTGTTCTCAGCTAGTGTCACGATCCATCTGGGTATAGCGTTGTTGACGTTCGTACTGGCGGAGACCGTGGGATTGTGGTTTTTGGAGCATTATATCCAGTATCCTTCGGACAGGGAATGGGCGGTGACACTAACGTATCAGTTTACGATATTATCCACCTGCATCAATGTCGTTCGTACCCCTTATAACGCTGCCATCATCGCTCATGAGCGGATGTCGTTTTATGCTTATAGTAGCGTGATTGAGGCCGTGCTTCGCCTTTTGATTGTCTATTTGCTGGCTTTGGCATCTTGGGATCGTTTGATCTTTTATGCGTTCTTGATGTTTGTCGTGCTGGTTTTGATAACGGTTTGCTATTATTTGTATTGTAGGCGGTCGTTTGCCGTATGCCTTTATCGGTTCTTTTGGGACAAAGGCTTGTATCGTTCGTTGTTGGGGTTCTCCGGCTGGAGCCTGTTCGGGGGAGTGGCCAATATGGGAGCCTCGCAGGGATTGAATATCTTGCTGAATCTCTTTTTCGGCGTGACGGTAAATGCCGCTATGGGCATTGCTAATCAAGTACAATCGGCGGTTTATAGCTTCGTTGGAAATTTCCAGACGGCTTTTAATCCGCAAATTGTTAAGTCTTACGCCTCGGGCGATCGAGGCTATTTCATCGACTTGATCATGCGAACTTCCAAGTATTCTTATTATTTGCTTTATGTAATCTCACTGCCTTTATATCTCTGCTGTGAGGAGGTGTTGGCCTTGTGGCTAGGTGAGGTGCCTACATATACAGTCTCCTTTTGTCGGTGGATGATTCTCTTCTCTCTATTAGATGCCATTCAGGGACCGCTTTGGATCTCTGTACAGGCTACTGGAAATATCCGCAATTATCAAATCTTGATGGGCATAATGATCTTATCAAACGTACCCATAAGCTATTTGTTTTTTAGACTAGGTTATGTTCCTGAGGTGGCGTTGGGCATAAAGGTGGCAATGAATGTTTTGATATATATAGTAAGGCTATTATATTTGAAATATCTATTTGGTTTTCCTACAAATTCTTATTTGCGAAAAGTTGTTTTTAGAAGTATTATTGTGACAGCCATTTCTTATGAGCTTGTTTGTTTTTCTTCTTTAAATATTTCATTTCCAATTATTAAGATTGTTAGTTCCATTATCTCATCTTTGTTAAGCGTAGGAGTACTCTTTTACTTTATAGGCTTAGATAGGAGTGAACGTAGAATGGTGGCTCTTACTTTAGAAAGATTAAAAAAATAAAAGTTTATGATAAAACTGTGTGATAAAAAAGATTGTACAGGTTGTAGCTCTTGCTATAATGTTTGCGTTCACCAGGCGCTGTCTATGCAACCGGATAAAGAAGGATTTTTGTATCCTGTGATAGATGTGGATAAATGTAAAGAGTGTAGTTTGTGTGAAAAAGCATGTCCTGTCCTGAATGAGGATAAACTGTATGATAATGATCCAGCTCCTTCTACATATGCTTTATGTGCTGAGGATTCTATTTGTCAACGCAGTTCTTCTGGAGGTGCTTTCTCTTTATTGGCTATGCTGTTTATAAATAGAGGTGGTGTTGTTTTTGGTGCGGCTATTAATTCTAATAACGAAGTATATCATACTAGTATCACGTCTATAGATGAGTTAGATAAATTGCGAGGATCAAAATATGTTCAAAGTACCCTTGGTTATTCATATCGTGAGGTACGAGAGATCTTACAGAAAGGTCGTTTAGTCTTGTTTACTGGTACCCCATGTCAAATAGCAGGTCTTAAACGTTTTTTAAGGAAACCATACCCTAATCTGTTTTTAGTAGATATATTTTGTCATGGGGTTCCCTCGCCTTTATTTTTACATAAAACATCAAGTATACTGAGCGATAGGGGATATGATGTGACGAAATCTCTCATCTTTAGGGATACAAAAACATGGAAGTGTCAACAAAGCTATGGTAATCATGTTGTTAAATATAATAGCCCGGATGATATATATCTTCAATCCTTTTTAAAAGGATTAAACTTTAGAGAATCTTGCTATCGGTGTCCATTTGCGGCTTTACCTAGGCAAGGAGATATTTCAATTGGAGATTTTTGGGGTATAGGTAGGTGGAAGTTGTTTGGCCATGATACAACTCATGGAGTATCATGTGTTTTAATCAATAATTCTAAAGGGATAGAATTATGGCAAGATATACAAAAAGAGGCATATTGTGAGGCTCGAAGTTTGAAAGAGGCTAAATTGGCTAATCCTAATATATTTAGAGCTAGCAGACGTCCAAATCTTAGGGATACGTTTTATGAGGATTTTGATAATATGCATTTGGATGACTTTTTAAGAAAATACAAAGTGTTTCATAAGCCTTTTTCCGTTAGAAATTATGTTTCTAAATGGATTGATGTTTTTCATCTTAGATCAGCTTTTAATAAATTGAAAATGCTAATATATAAATAAGTAGTATGGCAAAGATAGTTATAGCTACAATTCTTGATAATATAAATACGGGTACTTTTTTGCAAGCATTGGCGTTAGGTGTATGTGTAAGAAAATTGGGACATAATCCTGTACTTGTTAATTATAGCCGTCCTCATTTAAGATTTGTATACCTGGTAAAGAATATTTTTAGGAATCAGTCGAAATCATTTTTTCGAAAAGGGCTTTCTATTATTAATATTAGTTTGGAGCAAATTTTAAGAATGAGGTTGAAGCACATAGTCCGTAAGGTAATTCCGATGTGTAGTTTAAACACCTTATCTAAAATAGATGATAGAAATACTATTTATATGACAGGAAGTGATCAAGTATGGAATAATGAGTACAATAGGGGGATAGATCCAGTATTTTATTTAGATTTTGCTCCTCAACACGCAAAAAAAATTGCTTATGCGGCAAGTATCGGACAAAATAGTTTGTCTGATATAGAAAAAGAATCTATGCGTAGTGCTTTGAAATGCTATGCTTGTTTGACTGTAAGGGAAGATTTAGCTAAAGCTCAGTTGACCGAATTAGGGTATGACTCTACTCAAGTTCTAGATCCTACGCTCCTTTTATCCAAAGAGGAATGGCTTTCTGTGTTCAAGAAATCTTCATTTATAAAAGTAGAGCCTTTTTTATTGGTGTATTCGGTCGAATGGAACAATGATGATCTAATTATGAAATTGGCTAAAGATATAGCATCGTTGAGGGGCTTGAAGATATATGTGTATTCTACCAGTTGGAATGTTAAAAGTGTAAAATGTGATAAGCGTTTTGTATTTGGAACGCCTGATTTGTTTATTTCTCTATTTAGTAAGGCTGACTACGTGATTGTAAGTTCTTTTCATGGAACAGCTTTTTCTATTAATTTTAATAAGCAATTTTTAGCGGTTTTACCTGATAAGTATTCCAGTCGAAGTGTCTCTATATTGAATAAATTTAATCTTTCGAGAAGAATGTATAATGGTGAAACTGCCATAAATGATATAGATTATACACCTGTAAATGCTATTTTGAGTACAGAGAGAAATAAATCAATGTCTATACTTGCTAAGATGGTAAATTAATATGAGAGTACTTTATATAGATCCTGCATCATTTTTGGCTCATTCTAATTATAATAGAATGCAAATAGAGGCTCTTTATAAGATAGCAGATAGAGTTGATTTTGTTTTTAAAGAAGGATATGAAAAAGACTTAAATATTGCATCTGGTAATATTGTTTATAGCATACCTTTGAGGTATTACGAAAGGACAAAAAATTCTTTATTAAGTAGGCTGATAACCATATATGTGTACTATTTGATAAAGCGAAATATAAAGCTGAATGATTATGATGTTATCCTATTTTCCTATTATGATGAAATATGTCTTTTTTTTGTTAAATATCCATTGTTTACATATTTAATTAATCATATAAATGTAAGTGGATTACCATTTAGTAGGATAAAACGTTTTTTTTACAGATGTGTGTCAAAGCGTTATAAGCAGATTGTCCTTGATGCCGAGTCAAAGGTTTATTTACATTCGTTAGGTGTTGACAATGTGGAAGTCGTTGCACATGGTTTAGTTAAACCATTTTATAATAAAAGTGCTACTTCTGTGTACGATCAAAAGTTTAAGGGTTATAGTAAAATTATATTTTCTCCTTCCTTGACCAGCGTTGATGAACATGTACTAGCCTTTCTTATTGCAGATTCCGCTTTTCTTGATTATTTGGCTAGTAATAATGTTCTTTTTGTTCTACGTTCACAAGTCCTGAAATCAACTTGTGGATATATTCATATCATACATGATGTGATGGAGAAAGAGGATTATGAGTGTTTATTTCTAAAAAGTGATGTGATTTTTTTACCTTATCCTCGGTCTTTTCAGTATAGAACTAGTGGGGTGTTACTTGAGGCACTTTCTAATCATAAAAAAGCATTGGTAAGTGATACTTCTTATTTTCGTCAATATCAAAATGTAGGAATTGATATTCGATATTTTACATCTAATAGTGATGTGCTTTCCTCGTTGCAAACGCTTTTGTCTTTGTCATCATCTGAAGTATCGCAGAGTGTTAATGATCTGTTGGCGTTAATGCCTGATTATAAATTTTTATTGAATAAACATGATGTTTAAGTTGATATCTACAAGTTGTGGAAAAGGCTCTCTATGGGCAATTATAATTTCTGTATTTTACTTCTATTTTCCTTGATCGATGTTTTTTTATATGGAATAGAAGGGATAGATTTAATTAAGTTTTTATTTTCCTGTCTTGTTTATGCTTATTTGATAATATTATTTTTTATAAATGAAAAAAATGCTATATTATATCTTGTCTCTTTTAATTTGTTGACTATAGGATGGGGTAATTATTATCATTTAGACAATTCTTCCTTAAATTATTGGGGAATACGATTTGGTGGGGTTTCGTTGAATATTGTAATTCAGTTCTTTTTTTGTGTGATTTTAATATTAAAACGGAGATTATCTATTAGCTACTGCATGGATTCTTATTCTAGATTTTTACTTATATATTTGATATGGATAGCTGTCGTAGGTTTTGTTAATGTCCTTTTTGAAAATATTTATTCGGATAACTATATAGATGATTTGCTGGCTATTTTACCTGTTCTATTCTACTTTGTTCTATTTAAAAATTTAGATGTCGAAAGCTTGAAAAAAGTGTTGATATATACTTTTTCTATTAGTGTTATGTCATTACTATTTGCTTTTCTTCTACATCGTAAAATGGAATATGGTGGAAGTGAGTTTGTTGTATATAATAGCCTGTATTATTTATTACCATGTGGGGTTTTTATAATGAGAAAATATTATACCTCATTTTTTTCTTATCTTCTGTTGTGATAATAATATTTTTGCTGTTAACCAATTCCTATTTTGTTTCAGGAAAAACGATTATAAGTTTTGGGCTTTTACTTCTCTGGATTCTTGGATATAATAAAAAGATTTTGGGGGTTAATATTTTGTTAATACTGTTATTTATTCCATTGTTTTTGTTTTTATTAGAATTTTTGAGTGAGAATCTAGAAAATGGAACAATTGCTTATAAGTTTCATCAAGTATTATTGCTTTTTAATTCAATTAGTATATTGGATGTTGCATCAGACTTTAGTAGTATTGGTAATCTTGTTGCAGAGTTAGTAACTTTGTTATATTACTTTATTCTTAATCCTATTTATTTTATTATAGGTAAGGGGGCAGGAGCAGGAGTTCCGGATTTGTTTGGTTGGTTACAGCCTTTTGCGGGATATGGAGGATATAAAGAATTGGATATGATACGCAATGATTATGTAAGATTACACTTGGCGATCTATGGTGTTTTTGTGCGTGGTGGTATTATTATTTTTATTATGTATATCCATTTATTAATAAAATTATTTCTTTCCAGACAAGTAATGTCATTTTTGCATTTATAATGATGTTATTCGTGTTTTATAGTAGTAAGGATTATCTATTGTTGTCTTTTTTATTGCTGCGAATTTCTTCCTTGGATAGTACAAAAGAATTAATTCGCTCTTAAGTTTATTTCTGTCTCAAATTATTTAATATCTTGAATCATGAGAATATTATATGTCCATCGAGAATTTTCCTCAGTCCTTAACGGTGGAACTTATGTGATGCATCGAAATTATGAGATGCTTACTCGCTTATTTGGAGGAGATAATGTCGTTTGTTATTCAGTAGCTCGCCCTACTCTGAAAATCATCGTTTTATCTTTATTACGCATGGGGTGTTATGGTGTTTCTAAAAGAGACGAAGAAACTATAATGTATATCTATTGTAAGGATTCTTTTGATTTCGTTTTCTTTGAAGGGTCATTATTTGGTAGGATTGTTAAATTGTTGCATGGATTAGAAGCAAAGTCCGTGATATTTGAGCATAATGTAGATGCGTCAATGGCTTATCAAGAATACTTGTATGATCATTCTCTTGTCTCTTACGTAAAATATCGCTTTATAAAATTCAATGAAAAGCGAACTGTGAGATATGCTACCTCTTTAATAGCACTTAATAAACGTGATTGTGATGGGTTCGAGCGAATGTATGGACGGAAACCAGAACTGATTTTTCCGATAACAAGTCCTAAGGTGGACTTAGATGCTGTTCCTGTATTAACCGCTATAAATAGACCGTTTTTATTATTTGTTGGTGCTGATTTTTATCCAAATATAGAAGGGATAGTATGGTTTATTGAACATGTATCCCCTTTTATCCAATTGGATTTACGCATTGTTGGGGCTTGTTGTAATAATCCTACTTTAAGAAATAAAACTCTGTCTAATGTGAAACTTGAGGGGTATGTAGATGATTTATCTTCATATTATAAAAGTGCGTTAGCTGTTGTAGCCCCTATATTTAAGGGGTCGGGTATGAAAACGAAAGTGATAGAGGCGATGAGTTTTGGTAAGTCTATCATAGGTACTGATGAAGCTTTTCAGGGTATAGAATGTGATTATTGTCGTATGGGGGGGAAATGTAATACACCATCAGAGTTTATTCATGCTATAAATTCTCTTTCTGATAACAGGTTTAATCCATATACTTATCAGCTATTTTCTGAAAAATATGAGACTTCGGTGATTGAAAATAAGTTCAGAAATTTTATAGATGCTTTTTGATATTATTCTGATGTTTAGGTTATTATATGTCTAATTTAAGACAATGCATTGATTACAATACTATAATTTTATTACAATGAAAGTAGTACTTCTTGCAGGAGGTTTTGGTTCTCGTATATCTGAGGAATCCCAGTTCAAGCCAAAGCCAATGATTGAGATTGGTGGTATGCCAATCTTGTGGCACATAATGAAAGAGTATGCCTATTATGGTTATACCGAGTTTATCATTTGCGCCGGTTATAAACAGGAATATATTAAGGAGTGGTTCGCCAACTATTTCCTTCATAACTCTGATGTGACTTTCGACTATCGTGGTGGCAACAACGAAATGACCGTTCATCAAACTAATATGGAGCCTTGGAAAGTCACTGTCGTTGATACGGGCTACAACACTATGACTGGAGGTCGTATTAAGCGTATCCAGAGATATATAGAGAATGAGACTTTCTTGATGACATACGGCGATGGTGTTTGTGATGTGGAAATTGATAATTGGTGGAGTTTCATAAGAGCATGGCAAGCTTGCGACCCTTACGGCCGTCAAGATAGCACAAGATAAAGGAGTCTTAGATATTACTAAAGATCAAGCCGTAAGGGCTTTTCGGGAAAAGAACGCCTCTGATGGCGCTCCTATTAATGCCGGTTACATGGTGTTAGAACCCGAGGTTTTTGATATGCTGGAAGGGGGTGACTCTTGTGTCTTCGAAAAGACCGCATTAGTCAAGTTGGCGCAAGAAGGTCAGTTGATGTCTTACATCCATACTGGTTTTTGGCAGTGCATGGATAATATACGTGAGAAATCTATGCTTGAAAAATTGCTTGCCGAGGATAAAGCTCCTTGGAAGCGTTGGGAGCGCTCTGTTCCGGAAATACCAGATTACGCAAAATAATAAGTTATCATATAAATGGGAAATATATTGGATTTTTATAAAGGCAAGAGGATTTTCCTTACAGGCCATACCGGCTTTAAGGGCTCTTGGATGTGTAGGATGCTCGCTAATGCCGGAGCGATCGTTACCGGATATTCACTTGAAGCCCCAACAGAGCCTTCGTTGTTTCAAATTGCCAATATTGAAGATGACATACATTCCGTGATTGGCGATATACGAGATTATGCCTTCATGAAGAAGGCTTTTGATGAGTCGCAACCAGAAATTGTACTGCATCTTGCCGCTCAGCCCATTGTTAGAGATTCTTATAAAGATCCTGCCTATACCTACGAGACAAACGTGATGGGTACCGTGAATATTCTTGAGTGTGTTCGCAATAATTGTTGTGTGAAGTCTTTCTTGAATGTCACTACGGATAAAGTGTATTTGAATAGGGAGTGGAGTTGGGGCTATAGGGAGAATGAGGAATTGGATGGGTATGATCCTTATTCAAATTCCAAATCCTGTTCGGAGCTGGTGACTCATAGCTACAAGCGTTCTTTCTTCACAAATATTGATGGTCTGCCTATTATTCCTATTTCTACTGCTAGAGCGGGTAATGTGATAGGTGGTGGAGATTTCGCCAGTGATAGAATAATACCTGATTGTATCCGTGCGGCTGTAAAACATGAGGATATTGTTGTGCGTAATCCATACTCTACCCGTCCTTATCAACATGTTCTAGAACCTTTGTATGCTTACCTGCTGATAGCGATGAAGCAATATGAGGATATCGGTTTTGCGGATTATTATAATGTAGGTCCCGATGATGTGGATTGTTTTCAAACAGGCGCTCTTGTTGAGCTATTTGTGAACAAGTGGGGCGAAGGTATGAGGTGGGTGAACAAGTATGACGGTGGTCCTCACGAGGCTAATTTCTTGAAGCTTGATTGCTCTAAATTGAAAAAGACTTTTGGATGGAGCCCTCGATGGAATCTGGATGAGGCAATGGAAAAGATTGTTGAATGGAGTAAGGTTTGGCTAGCAGGTGGGGATGTTCGTGTTTGTATGGATAAACAGATAAATGAATTTTTAAACGTATAACGATAATATGAAGAACGTAATCGTCACAGGGGGCAATGGTTTTATAGGTAGTTCACTTATAAAGAAATTGATAGAAAAAGGTACTAGGGTTGTTGCTGTTGATATTACCTTTCATGGCAATCGTTTGCCTGATTCAAATCTTATTACGAGGATAGAATCAGGGGTGAATACATCTCTAGTCGAAAGACTGCCAGTAATTGAATATGACTCTTTCTATCATTTTGCGTGGAAAGGTGTAAATGGGGCTGATAAAGCAGATCCTACGGTTCAATTATCAAATATTCAGATGGCAGTAGATTGCGCTAATATTTGCAAGAGGCTAAATGTGAAAAAATTTCTTTGTGCGGGTACTGTAGCGGAGAATGTAGCATTTAGTTTGTCGCATCTGAAAAAAACGACTGGTGGAATGATGTATGGTGTGGCTAAGCATGCTTGCAGAATAATTTTGGAAGATTATTGCAAGAATATCGCTCAACAGTTTGTGTGGATGCAGTTCTCAAATATATACGGTGTAGGTAATAAAACGGGCAATTTGGTTAGTTATACGTTAGGTGAGTTGATGGCTGGTAAAGAAGCAGCATTTGGTCCTGCTTTACAACCATATGATTTTATTTATGTGGATGATCTTATAGAAGCTGTATATCGTCTAGGCTTTAAGGAAACTAATAAGCCATTCTATTATATAGGCTCTGGCAATCCTAAAGTCTTGAAAGATTATCTTATTCGTATAGGAGAACTAGTTGGTTGCGCAGATAAGGTAGGGATAGGAGTCCGTGAAGATGATGGTGTAAAGTATACAATGGATATGTTTGACAATAGTAACTTGGTTAGTACTATTGGAGAATATGCGTCTATAGACTTTGATAAAGGCATTAATAAAACTATTAATTGGCTTAAAAACTCTTTGATGTTATAGCGGAATTAGTCATGATACAGAAATTTGAATTCAAGGGACTTGATATGAAGGGGGCATATGAGATAACTCCCTTCTATGCCACAGACGAACGTGGTGGCTTTATAAAGGATTACAATATTGATGCATTTAAGCAAAATGGTATAGATCATGAACTTAAAGAGGTGTTCTATACCATTAGTAAAAAGGGTGTAATTCGTGCGATGCACTTCCAGCTTGTTAAACAGCAAGCCAAGCTTGTTCGTTGTATAAGTGGCCATGTGTATGACGTAATCATAGATCTTCGCCCTGATTCGCCAACATTTGGTAAATGGCAAGGTTTTGATCTGACCGGAGAGAATCAGAAGGCTCTATACATACCTCAGTATTTTGGCCACGGCTATTTGGTGCTGGAGGATTCTGTCGTTAGCTATAAATGTGGTGAGGTGTTTTATGGTGAAGGTGATGCCGGCATAATGTATAATGATCCGGATATGGCTATAGAGTGGCCTTTCGGTAAGATTGGCGGTATTGAGAAATTGATCATTTCTGACAAGGATAAAAACTTGATGAGTTTGAAGGAATATATAGAAAAAGTAAAATAGCTGATGGATAAGCGACTTTCTATTTATGTTAGTTCTCCTGATTCGTATTCTGATGTGCTTGCCGTATTTTTAAAAGGATATCGGAGATATTGGAGTGATTGTCCCTATGAGTTTATTCTAACCACCAATACCAAATCGTATGAAGGTATTACTTGTATATGCAATAATAAGCAAAATGATACTTGGGTTGAGCGTACTATAGCGCTTTGCCAGTTATAAAATCGAAGTATGTAATGTTGATGTGTGATGACATTATCTTGAGTGACAATGTTGACAATTCATTAATAGAGCGGTTACTTGACTATATGGATAGCCACGAGATAAGGTATTGTAATTTAGGCCCTACTCCTAAAGGATCTAAAATTAAATCTTTTCCTTTATTGCGTAGTGTCAATAAGCAAATCCCCTATGCTATCAATCTTCAATTTGGAATATTTCGAAAGGATCTTTTTGTTGAGCTGTTAGGCGATGGCTCTCTTAGTGCATGGGATATTGAAAACTCAATAAATGAACAAGCCGCTGTTGCTCCATCAGAGGATTATAAAGATGTGGTGGCAGTTTCAGAATATATCTTGCCATATATACATGGAGTATATAAAGGTAAATGGATTAGGCATGCTGTTGAAAATTTGAGTAGATTGAGCTTGTATATAGATTCTGGTAGAGGCATTGTTCCTCTCTCTCAACAGATAAAGATTGATATGACTAATTGGCTTCAGTGGAAAATATCACCTAGCAACGGAGAGCGCTAAAAAATGTCTTAAGTAGAGTGGGTATGAAATTTGCAACGAAGAGATGAGCTGGTGTAATGTGGTTATGAAGAATGTTTATGTTTTTTAATTCTGTAAATCAGAGAGTTGTTTTTTTATGAGGCAGATTAGGATCATGAGAATGAGAAAGATAGATTTGAGACGGTTCTTTACGTACAGACTCTGTAAAGAGTCAATCTTCAAGTGTTCCGGATACATCTTATATGTACATATAGAAATTTTTCTTATATAATACTTTTCCTGAAAGTCTATGTTATTTTCCGTATTACTTTCTTTATATCATAAAGAGAGCCCACTATTTTTACGTCAAAGTCTGACCAGTATCTTCACGCAAACGCTATTGCCTATAGAAGTTGTCTTGGTGGAAGATGGTCCTTTGACGGATGAGCTGTATGCGGTCATAAAAGAATTCACAAGCCAGCATCCTGAGTTAAAAGTGATTTCTTTGCCCACCAACCGAGGTCTCGGCAAGGCTCTTAACGAGGGCTGAAGCATTGTTCGTATGACCTTGTGGCTCGTATGGACACGGATGATATCGCTAAGCCGGATCGTTTTGAGAAGCAATTGGCGATATTTTTGGAACATCCGGAAATTGATGTAGTGGGGGCTTGGATCGATGAGTTTGAAGGGGAGGTATCAAATGTACTTTCCATGCGGAAAGTGCCGGAGCAGCATGAAAATATCTTGAGGTTTGCCAAGGGAAGGTGTCCGGTGAACCATCCGGTGGTGATGTTTCGGAAGTCGGCCGTGCTAAAGGCTGGAGGATATAAGCATTTTCCTTTGTTCGAGGATTATTATCTGTGGGTACGGATGCTGATGAATGGTGCCCGGTTCTATAATATACAAGAGAGCCTGCTCTTTTTCCGCTTCTCGCCGGATATGTTTCGGCGGCGGGGAGGATGGCGGTATGCCGTAACGGAAGTGAGGTTGCAGACGCTGTTTTACAAGATGGGTTTTATCGGCTTTTTCTCCTTGCTAAAGAATGTCTGTATTCGCTTAGTGACCCGTCTTCTCCCTAATGGCTTGCGTTCGTTGCTCTATAAGAGGCTCATCCGGGGGTAAATAGCTTTTTGTCCTCATCCACAGTATCGCTCACGGAAGGTGTCTCAAATATCAAATAACATTTTATCAATAGTCATTTTTATGGCTGGCAGATTATTTTTCATCACATCAAACACTATAACAGCGTCTATATCGAAATAATGATGTGCTATAATGTCTCGCATTCCCATAACTCCTTCCATGTTCACGGACAATGTCGCTATCGCTATAAACCATTGGCAGTACTTGCTTGTTTAATAACCATTATTACGTTAATAAAATAGAGAATATGAGAACAAATGATTCAAAAACATCCGTAGACTCTAAATTGGAGGAGATGGAGGAAAAGTATCCTGTAGAGCAAATCGCTGTTAAAAATGAGAAGAAAATAACGGCCAAGGATGTAAAGGAGGCTGTGAAAGAGATTAATCCCGATACGGACAGCTTGGGTAGCAGAGGGTAAAACGTATTTTAATTTGCTTAAAAGAATAATTATTAAGATTTATAGTATTATCTTTGTGGTTGCGGTTTGTAATAAACCGAAGTATAAAGATTGGTAAATCTAGCAAATTAAATAATAAAGATGTATAGAACAAGAACTTGTGGCGACTTGCGCCTTGCGGATGAAGGTCTGGTGGTTACACTGGCCGGTTGGGTGCAGAAAACCCGCAAAATGGGAGGAATGACATTTGTCGATATCCGCGACCGTTATGGTATTACTCAGTTGGTATTTAATCAAGAGGTTGATGCAGCTCTTTGCGAAAAGGCGAATAAACTGGGCCGTGAATTCGTGATTCAGGTTACGGGTACGGTTCGTGAACGTTCCAGCAAGAATGCGCATATCCCGACAGGTGATATTGAGTTGATCGTTTCTGAATTAAATGTTCTGAACTCTGCGCTTACCCCTCCGTTCACGATCGAGGAGGAGACAGATGGCGGTGATGACTTGCGTATGAAATATCGTTATCTGGACTTGCGTCGTGCTTGCGTTCGTAAGAATCTGGAACTTCGTCATAGAATGGCGTTCGAGGTTCGCCGCTATTTGGATGAGCAAGGTTTCTTGGAGGTAGAGACTCCGGTTCTTGTAAATTCTACCCCGGAGGGTGCTCGTGACTTCGTGGTTCCTTCCCGTATGAACCAGGACAGTTCTACGCTTTGCCTCAGTCTCCGCAGACCTTGAAGCAATTGTTGATGGTTTCCGGTTTCGACCGTTATTTCCAGATCGTAAAATGTTTCCGTGATGAGGATTTGCGTGCGGATCGCCAGCCGGAGTTCACGCAGATCGACTGTGAGATGAGCTTCGTGGAGCAAGAGGATGTCTTGAATATGTTCGAGGGCATGGCGAAACATTTGTTTAAGGTAATCCGTGGTGTCGAGTTCAAGGAGTCGTTTATGCGTATGACTTGGCAAGACGCTATGAAACAATATGGTAGCGATAAACCGGACTTGCGTTTCGGCATGAAGTTCGTTGAGTTGATGGACATCATGAAAGGCCATGGCTTCTCTGTATTCGATAACGCCGCTTACATAGGTGGTATCTGTGCGGAAGGCGCAGCGAGCTATACTCGTAAACAACTGGATGCGTTGACCGAGTTCGTGAAACGTCCGCAGGTAGGTGCTAAAGGTTTGGTTTACGCTCGTGTGGAAGCGGATGGTAACGTAAAATCAAGCGTAGATAAATTCTATAGCCAAGAGGTTCTTCAAGAAATGAAGAATGCGTTCGGCGCTAAGCCGGGTGATTTGATTTTGATCCTTTCCGGCGACGATGTGATGAAGACTCGTAAGCAACTTTGCGAGTTGCGTTTAGAGATGGGTAATCAATTAGGTCTTCGTGACAAGGATAAGTTCGTTTGTTTGTGGGTAATCGACTTCCCGCTGTTCGAATGGAACGAGGACGATCAACGTTTCTAGCTATGCACCATCCGTTTACCTCTCCGAATCCGGATGATATACCGTTGTTGGACACGGATCCGGGCGCTGTTCGTGCGAATGCGTATGATATGGTTATCAATGGCGTTGAAGTGGGTGGTGGTTCTATCCGTATCCACGACAGCCAATTACAGGATAAGATGTTCAAGCTGTTAGGATTCACCGAAGAAAGAGCGCAAGAGCAATTCGGCTTCTTGATGAATGCGTTCAAGTACGGAGCGCCTCCTCATGGAGGTTTGGCTTATGGCTTGGATCGTTTCGTGTCTTTGTTCGCCGGTTTGGATTCTATCCGCGACTGTATCGCTTTCCCGAAGAACAATTCCGGGCGAGATGTTATGCTCGATGCTCCGGGTGTTTTGGATCCAGCCCAGTTGGATGAACTGAATTTGATCGTTGATATCAAGAAATAATCTAATCTGAAATTCCATTCGAATGGGAATCTTATTCCATCCGAATGGAATTTTCTTTTCTTCCGAAAGGAATTACTTTTTCTCCTGAACATAAATCAAAGGATATTTAGCATGGTAAAGGTTAAAGATATATTGAGAGAAATAGAGCATTACGCCCCGCTGCCGCTTCAAGAAGGTTTTGACAATGCGGGTGTGCAAGTTGGCGACGTGAACCAGCATGCGACGGGTGTGTTGCTATGCCTAGATGTTACCGAGGAGGTACTCGATGAAGCGATCGAGATGGGATGCAACCTGATCATCTCTCATCATCTTTGGCCTTTAAGTCGTTTAAGTCGTTGACAGGCTCCAATTATATCGAGCGTTGCATGATGAAGGCGTGTAAGTATGATTTGGTGGTTTATGCCGCCCATACCAATCTTGATAATGCCGTAGGAGGCGTGAATTACCGTTTGGCAGAGTTGATCGGCTTGCAAAATGTACGGATCTTGAGCCCCCAAAAAGGCGCTTTGTTGAAGTTGGTGACGTTTGTCCCCGAGGCTTATGCGAGATCATGCGGAATACCTTGTTCAATGCCGGTGCGGGAAGTATTGGGAACTATGATGCTTGCAGTTATAATTTACATGGCGAGGGAACATTCCGTGCCAATGCGGGATGCAATCCGTTTTGTGGTGAGATCGGCGAGGTGCATGTAGAGAAAGAGGTGCGTATGGAGATGATCCTTCCGGCATTCAAGAAGACAGCGGTGACCCGTGCTCTGTTATCCGTTCACCCGTATGAGGAGCCGGCTTTTGATTTTTATTCGTTATCAAACACATGGGAACAGGCAGGTTCCGGTGTAGTGGGAGAGTTGCCTGCCGAGGAAGATGAGTTGAGTTTCTTGTTACGGATCAAGGCCCTGTTTAACGTCGGTTGCGTGAAGCATTCCCCATTTACGGGTAAGTCTATCCGAGAGGTCGCTATCTGCGGAGGCAGCGGCGCTTTCTTGATCAAGGACGCTATTGCGTATGGTGCCGATGTCTTTATAACGGGGGAGGCGAAGTACAACGATTTTTACGATGTGGAGGACCAGATTCTACTGGCGGTTATCGGTCATTATGAATCGGAAATCTGTACAAAAGACATATTTTATAACATAATATCGAAAAAATTCCCTACCTTTGCGGTACATTTTTCGAATGTTAATTCAAACCCAGTAAAATATTTATAGAATGGCTACAGATAAACAATCAGCTGAAAAGGAATATACGGTTGAAGAAAAGCTTTCTACGCTGTATCAACTTCAGACGATGATGACTGAAATTGATAAGATCAAGACCCTTCGTGGTGAGCTTCCTCTGGAGGTTCAAGACTTGGAGGACGAGATCGCAGGACTGGAAACACGTCTCCAGAACTATCAAGCGGAGATCAAGGAGTTTGAGACTTCTGTTGTTGAGCAAAAGCATAAGATCACGGAATCTACCACATTGATAGATCGCTATAAGGCACAATTAGATAATGTGCGTAATAACCGGGAGTTTGATAACCTGTCTAAGGAGATCGAGTTCCAAGGTTTGGAAATTGAGTTCTCAGAGAAAAAATCCGTGAATTCGGAGAGGCGGTAGACGCTAAGAAAAAAGATATCGCTGAACTGACTGAGAAGCTGGAAGGCCGTAAGGCTGACTTGGTTCAGAAAAAGAGCGAGTTGGAGCAGATCATTTCCGAGACAAAGCAGGATGAGGAGAAACTTCGTGAGAAAGCGAAGAAGCTGGAAGCCACTATCGAACCTCGTTTGTTGACCGCTTTCAAGCGTATCCGTAAAGGTGCTCGTAACGGTTTGGCTGTTGTTTATGTGCAACGTGGCGCTTGCGGTGGTTGCTTTAACAAGATCCCGCCTCAGAAGCAATTGGATATCAAGTTGCGTAAGAAAATTATTGTTTGCGAATACTGTGGTCGTATTATGATCGACCCGGAATTAGCAGGTGTAGAAGATTAATTCAAAAGATCTATAAGTAATGGCTCTAGCTAAAACCGGCTAGGGCCATTATTGTTTTTAATACAAAGATGTTATGATACATACGATACGTTTATATATAGAGAAGTACCGGCTGTTATCCGAGGATCGTCCGGTTTTGGTCGGATTGAGCGGTGGTGCCGATTCTGTGGCTTTGTTGGGCGTATTGGTGCGTTTGGGATATCCGTGTATAGCGCTTCATTGTAACTTTCATTTGCGTGGGGAGGAGTCGGATCGGGATGAGGCATTTGCCTGTGAGTTTGCGGAATCTTTGGAAGTACCCTTTCATAAGATAGATTTCGATACGATCTCTTATGCCGGAGAGAAGCATCTCTCGATAGAGATGGCTGCCCGTGAATTGCGTTATGCTTGGTTTGAGGAGATGCGGGAGCGGCTGGAGGGCAGGCGACCGCCGTCGCCCATCATCGGGACGATAGTGTGGAGACGGTCTTGATGAATTTGATACGGGGCACGGGAATCCGGGGGATGAGCGGGATCGTCCGAGGAATGGTTTCATCATCCGTCCTTTGCTGTGCGTAAGCGTGAGGATATCTTGGCTTGGTTGGCGGATCAAGGCTACGCCTATATGGTGGATTGCACGAATTTATCGGATGCTTATACCCGTAATTTCATCCGTTTGAATGTGTTGCCGCTTTTGGAGGAGATAAATCCATCGGCCCGGAATACCATCGCACGTTCCGCCGAGCATCTTTCTGCCGCAGAGACTATATATATATATGATGAATGACAAGCCCGGAAAGAGGTTGTCGTATCGGATGATCGTCTTTCTATCGGGGCGTTGATGCGGTTTCCGGCTCCAGAGACGATTTTGTATGAGTTATTAAAAGAATATGGTTTTACCCGTCTGGTCTCGGACGATATTTTCGCTGCCTTGACCAAGGAGTCCGGTAAGCTGTTTTACTCTTCCACCCATCGTTTGCTGAAGGATCGGGATTATTTATGGATCACTTCTTTAGAGAAGAAGGAAGAGCGAACCTTCGTTTTAGATCTGGAAAAGGGGATTAATCATGAACCTATTGAACTATCTTTCCAAAAACTTGTTATAACTATAGGTTTCCCTATCGAGAAGAATAAGCGGATCGCTTATTTGGATTATGATAAACTCGATTTCCCTTTAACATTGCGGACTTGGAAAGAAGGCGATTGGTTTATTCCCTTCGGAATGAAAGGACGTAAGAAGTTGAGTGACTATTTCTCCGATCATAAATTTAGCCGGATTGAGAAGGAGCGCACATGGCTTCTTTGTAGTGGCGACGCTATCGTTTGGGTGGTAGGAGAAAGGACTGATAATCGTTTTCGTATAGACGAATCAACAAAGCGTGTGCTAATTGTGAATTTTTTTGGCTAAATCCTCGTTTATTGTAAAAATATTCTTACATTTGCGAAGATTTACTCCGCAGATATGTTACTAATGGTTCAAATTAGCTGAACAATCCGGTTATTACATGAAAATTATAATTTAATAAAGATACAATGATACCATTGGGCGTACGTCGTGTTTGCATATGTGATCCGTGTGTATGTGCCATTTATATTATTACTTCGCAATATGCAGAAATATAACATTCTAGAACTAAATGAAAAACTTCTTCCCGAACTTCAAAGTATCGCGGAAGAGTTGGGAATAAAAAAAGTTAGCAGCTTAAAGAAAGAAGAGTTGGTTTATCGGATTCTTGATGAGCAAGCGATCTCCTATGCCGGCATCCAGGCTGAAAAGATGAAAGAGAAAGAGGCTAAGAAGCCTGCAGAGGCCGTAAGAGAGGCCGTCCGGCTAAAGCCGCTTCTCCTAAAGTGGCGAAGGCTGAGACTGCCGAAGCTGCAGAGAGTACTCAACAGGCTCCGGAAAAGCCAGTGACTGCTCCGGCTGACAAGAAAGAGCAAAAAGAGCAGCCTGAACGTAAGAAAAGAGTCCGTATCGAGAAAAAGGAAAAGGTAGCGGGCGCTATCGCTCCTTCCGAGGATAACAAGGAAGTGGTGGTTTCGAAAGAGCCGCAAACGATCTCTATGGTAACGGAAATCTCGGCCGTGGAAACTCCGGCGGTAGTAGAGAGCCCGGTGGAGAAACCGTTGTTGCCTCCTGTTGTGGCGGAACTTGAAACGGAAGAAGAAGCCGCTTTGCCGGAAAATACGACTCCGGTAGAGGTAGCGGAAGAAACCACTTCACCACAAGCGACGGAAGAAGAGCCTAAGCGCATCGTATTTCGCCATCCGGACGCTAAATCCGTATTGGATCAGATTTTCCCGTTCTCCGCTCCGAAACCCGAGGCTAACAAACCTCAACCCGAGGCCGCTCCCCAGCAGAATAATCCTCGACAGAACAATCGACAGAATAATCATAATAACAACCGTAATAACAATAACGCTAATAACAACCAGCAGGCTCAAGAGAAAATGTATGAGTTTGACGGCATCCTTACAGGAACCGGCGTGTTGGAGATGATGCAAGATGGTTACGGTTTCCTTCGTTCTTCAGATTATAATTATTTGACTTCACCGGACGATATTTATGTCTCTCAATCCCAGATCAAGTTATTTGGCTTGAAAACGGGTGACGTGTAGAAGGTTCGATCCGTCCGCCGAAGGAAGGTGAGAAGTATTTCCCGTTGGTGAAAGTGGACAAGATCAATGGACGTACGCCAGAAGAGGTTCGCGACCGGGTTCCTTTCGATCATTTGACCCCGTTATTCCCGGATGAGAAATTCATGCTTACGGCACGTAAATCACCGAAAGTATACGATAATATCGCCGTACGTGTGGTTGATTTATTCTCCCCGATCGGAAAAGGGCAACGTGGTTTGATCGTCGCTCAACCGAAAACCGGTAAGACGATGTTGCTGAAAGATATCGCGAACGCTATCGCTTACAACCATCCCGAGGTTATATGATTATATTATTGATCGACGAACGTCAGAGGAGGTTACGGATATGCTCGTAGCGTGGATGCGGAAGTAATCGCTTCTACATTCGACGAACCAGCTGAACGTCACGTGAAAATCGCTGAGATCGTATTGAACAAGGCGAAACGAATGGTAGAATGTGGTCATGATGTCGTGATTCTTCTTGACTCGATCACTCGTTTGGCTCGTGCTTATAATACGGTACAACCGGCTTCCGGTAAGGTGCTTTCCGGTGGTGTGGACGCAAATGCGTTGCAGAAGCCGAAGCGTTTCTTCGGTGCCGCCCGTAATATTGAGAATGGCGGTAGCTTACGATTCTAGCCACCGCCCTTACGGAGACTGGCTCTAAGATGGACGACGTGATCTTCGAGGAATTCAAGGGTACGGGTAATATGGAGTTACAATTGGATCGTAAATTATCCAATAAACGTATCTATCCGGCTGTGGATATCACGGCTTCCAGCACTCGCCGTGATGATTTATTGCAGGATGAGAGCACGTTGAACCGTATGTGGGTCTTACGCAAATATCTATCAGACATGAACTCTATGGAGGCTATGGAATTTGTTAAGCAACGGATGGAACAAACCGTTGATAATATGGAATTCTTGGCATCCATGAACGGTTGATAATATCCCATAAAACACTATACTTTGGAGCTAAAACAATATTGTTTTGAACTCAAAAGTATAGTGTTTTTAAACATGAAACTAAGTATTTTTCTACAATTTACAAAGGTAGCTAAAACCAATTAACAATCAAATAGTTACCATTTTTTATTGTTGGTTGATGGTAGAGAAAGCGAGCATTATGGGAGATGTTTTGCTGCGACTTCCGTTACTTATCCGTTACCTTGCAAATACAGGTATTTCATGGATTTTAAACGGTTATTTTTTCAATATATTGCGTTGCTTTTCATAACTTCAAAAAGCTCGATATTTATTAATTTTGTAACTAAAAGAAGCGAGTTTATGAGAAGTACATTTTCCGTGTTGTTTTACACCAAGAACCAATCGTTGAAAGATGGTAGGGTTCCCATCATGGGACGTATAACCATCAACAGGACTACCGCCTGCTTCAGTTGTAAGCTGGAAGTTTCACTGGCATTATGGGATGCTAAAGCCAATAGAGCGAAGGGAAAATCCGACGAGGCCAGACGGCTGAACCAGGAGCTTGACCATATCAAGGCCCAGATAACAAGGCATTACCAGTATATCTGTGACCATGACAGTCTGGTGACTGCTAAAAGTGTCTATAATCGCTATCTTGGTTTTGGAGATGGTTATCACACCCTTATGGGGCTTTTTAGGGAGGAGCTTGCCTCTTATAAGGAAAAGGTGGGCAAGGAAAAGGCGGCAAGTACCTATCGCGGGCTGGTGGCAGACTACAACAATCTGCTGCTTTTCCTCAAAGAGAAGAGGCATATCGAGGATATAGCCATCGCTGACCTTGACAAGAAGTTCATCGAGGACTATTACAACTGGATGCTTGGTACATGCGCTTTGGCTAGCTCGACGGCTTTCTGCCGGGTCAACACCCTAAAATGCTGATGTATACCGCCCAGGAAAGAGGCTGGATAAGGCTTCATCCGTTCGTCGGTTTCGACTGCCTGCCCGAATACAAGCGGCGTTCCTTCCTCACCGAGAAGGACTTACAAAGAGTCATCCATGTCAAGTTGAATTACAAGCGCCAGCGTGCGATCCGTGACATGTTCCTGTTCATGTGTTTCACCGGTCTGGCGTATGCGGATCTGAAAGAGATCACGTATAAGAATATCCATACGGATTCCGAGGGTGGTACATGGCTGATGGGCAACCGTATAAAAACCGGTGTGGCCTATGTGGTGAAGCTGCTGCCTATCGCCATCGAGCTGGTCGAGAGGTACAGGGGTGAAAATGAAAAGAAAAGTTCGCCTGACAAGGTGTTTCCCGTAGGCGAATACCAGACTATGGTATCCAGTCTGAGGGTTCTGACTCAAAAGTGCGGCTGCTCAACCGAGATAACCCCGCACATCGGGCGTCACACCTTTGCCGTTCTGGCCATTTTAAAAGGGATGCCGCTAGAAACCCTGCAGAAAGTGTTGGGCCACAAATCCATCCTTTCTACCAGATTTATGCCGAGCTGATTAATCCGAAAGTCGGTGAAGACACGGACAAGCTGTGTATGAAGATCGGTGACGTATACCGGCTTACCAACTAAAGAAACGGCTGGGTATAAAAAAACTCCTTCGGTCCAAAGTCGCTGAAGGAGTTTTTTCATGTAAGTATACGTCATTTATCTTATATACTTTCTGAAATCCTTGTAATTCTTTTTTAGAACCTCGTACAATCCGCTTTCCGGATAGAGCAATTTACCTCCCGCCGCGGTGACGGAGGTATAAGGAATTGCTTTCTCGTCTCTGAGGGCCTGCAGTGTCCTTTTGGAGATATGTAGTTTCTCACAGACTTCCTCCCCTGAGAGATAATGTTCATCGGCTATGCCCGGGCGTATTCGTGCCGTTGCTTTTTCCAGTGCTCTTCCGGTTCTCTTAATCCATCCGGTGATTTCCTTAAACTCTTCCGAATCTTTGGTAATGATTTCTGCCATCTGTTATTTTCTGTTTCTTATTAAACCTTCTTCCAATATTTTCTGTATGTCCGCTTCACGGTAGAAATATTTTCCACCGATATGGGAGCAGGGAATCAATCCCCTGTTCCGATGTGCTTGAAGGCATCTCTTTGAGATACCCAGAGCCTGACACACCTCTTGCGCGTCAATCCATTTATCTGGAGACAGCGGGGCAGTTTTCCGATTGAATTCTTCCATTTGTACAGACAGTGTGCTAAGCTGTCTTTTTAATTCCAGATAAGCACTTGTTTCCATAATCGTTATTTCCATAATTTAATGTTTTTAATAAATTCAGATGCAAGATACTGAAGATGAAATCATTTCTTTTTTGTGTCATGCATAGTCATGTATTGTCACCAATGACCGGTCGTTTTCCAAAAAGGTTGTCGTAAACCGCTATACCCTTTGTTAGCAGCCTGTTCCGCTTCGGTATGATGGACGGGCTTGTCCCTTATTTATTTCCTACCATATAGGGCCTAGGCTCTTCAAGGGAAATCCCGCCCCTTTCTTCTGGAAACTGACCGGAAACGAATCCTGCCAAAACGACGTTTACCACCTAAGTTACAGCTATGCGGGATGCTGTCAGTCCGCTATCCTTCAGGTCTTCTGTCCTTGAATGTAAGCTCCACCTTGTAATTCTCATCCATTCTGAGCGACGCCTCATAGGGTTTTCCCGCCTTGGTGGTGAATTTCAGGAAGGGGGTAGCTTCCCCTGCCATCAGCCGTGTCATATCTTCGTCTGTCATCGTCCGTCCGTTGAACATGCGCGGAAGATGGAACGCGCAGTCGGGATCTCCGCATTTGGCCACCCTGTCGTAGAATGTCACTGTTCCTGTTCCACATTTCGGCAGGTACACTTTGTCACACTCGGTTCCTGACTTGCAGGGCGAGCAGTTCGGATACGATCTTCCGTGCATACTCATGTATCCCTTTCATGAACTTCCCGGCACTAAGTCTTCCTTCCTCGATTTCACGTAGCGCTTCTTCCCAGGCGGCCGTCATAGCCGCATCGGCGATCAGTTTGTCTCCTACGATGCCGTATATCTCAAGCCCCTTCTCCGTCGGATGAGACGTTTCCGATACGCTCTACGTATCGGCGGGCCACCAGCAGGTCGATGATTCCTGCACGGGTGCCCGGCGTCCCGAGTCCACACTTCTCCATTCTTTTCTTTTTGTTTTCACTGTCCGCCGTGCTGCCGGCGTTTTCCATGGCGGCCAGTAGTTCGGCTTCCGTGAATGGAGACTGCGGCTTTGTACAGTCTTCCAGTATTTCTGTTTCCAATACCGCCAGTATCTCTCCCTGATGGAACTGCGGCAGGGATTTGCCTTCTTCTGCCATGTCCGGTCTGTTATAAATGTCCCGCCATCCCGGATACTTCACACATGAGGTTTCGGCCTCGAATTCCATTCCTCCGTAATCGACCCTGACACGTACGATCTCCCTGACACATCCTTCGGAAAATGCTTCCAGCATCCTCCCGGCGATCAAGGAGTAGATGTTCTGCTCGTCCGGGGAGAGTCCTTCGGGCACCTCTCCCGTGATGAGAAGGGCATGGTGTTCCGTTACGCTGTTCCCGTCCACCGCATGAGGGTTCAGTCCTTTTTCGAGCAGCCTTTCTGCGTGCCTTCCGAACCGGGGATGTCCTTTAAGGGAGGCGACGAGCGTGGGCGCCTGTTCGAAGATATCTTCCGGAATGTGGCAGCATCCGGTTCTCGGATATGAGACGTATCCTCTTTCGTATAGCCTTTGGACGACGGCGAGGGTCTGTCCGGCTGCCATGCCCAGACGTGTATTAGCCTCCTGTTGCAGGCCGGTCAGATCATGCGGCAGAGGCGGATCCTCCATATTCTCTTTCTTTTTCACGGCAAGGACCGTACAGCGGCTTTCGCCTCCAGTCTGGACCGGGCTTTTTCCGCATCCTCTTTTCTTTCATACTGGAGAGGACATGTGAAAAGAACTTTCTGCCCGTCCTTGCAGACTCCGGTCTGCAGATGGTAACAGTTCACGGGCACAAAATCCCTGTTCTCAAGATAACGGCGGCAGACCAGTGCCAGCGTGGGTGTCTGCACCCGTCCGAGCGAGTGGTTGCTCATGCCGGCGACTATCCCCAGGGCGATGCTCGCGTTCACGCCCAGTATCCAGTCCGCTTCCCTGCGTGCCCTCGCCGCCAGGGCGAGGTTGTCGAAGTCACCGTCCTCTCTCAGATTTTTGAATCCATTCAGGATGGCCTTTTCCGTTAAGGAGGATATCCACAGGCGCAGGGCCGGTTTGCGGTAACCGAGGTAGTCCAGGAGATACCGGCTGACCAATTCTCCTTCGCGTCCCGCGTCCGTGGCTATGACCACCCCCTCGGCGTTTTCGAGCAACCCGCGGAGCACTCCCAGCTGCTGGGTGGCTAGCGGGTCGGTGACATACCCTTCCTCCGTCCTGACTTGTCTGACAACGAGGCGGAACGGGACCGGAATAAGGGGAAGCGCCTGCCGTTCCACACGGGCGGGCCCGTAAGCGGACGGCGGTGCCTGTGCCAGCAGGTGGCCGTAAGTTCATGTGACGGCATACCCGTTACCGTAAAGATATCCTTCCGCCTTTTCGTTGGCGCCCAGTACGGAGGCGATGCTCCTTGCCATGGCTGGCTTGTCTGTAAGTACGATTCTCATAATTTTTGTTTTTATCAGGTAAATAATTAATTACATTCTTATTGCCTTTGTTTTTGGCTTTTGTATTTTTGACTTTTGTGTTCTGGACCGTTCTCTTCTCCCTTGCGATATTCCTCCCGTTTTTTTCCATCTTTTCGGAGAGCGGTACGGCCTCTTCCGCCCCTTGGGAAACGGAAGGGTCCTTCGGGCCGTCGGGCCGACGGGCGGGAAGCATGTCATACCCTCGGCCGCATCCAGCCTCACGTGTTCCAGAGGACGCAGATATTGTTGCCCTTTCCCGCCAGAGGCGAACTCGTAGATGACCGTCTCCCTTCCTTGCAGCAGGCTTTCGTAATTCTGGTAATACAGGCTCTCCGGCGGCACACCGTTCTGCCGCAGCATCCCGCAGATTCCGTCCGGACAGAGGCACTGAACCGCCTGTCATGGGGAGCCATGAATATATACCTGTAGGTGGAGAGCAGCAGCTTCTCTGTGAGCAGGCTGGGACAATGCTCATAGCCGGTCATCCGGTTTATCATCCTTCCGACACGATCCACCTTTTGGCAAGGTCACGCGGTCTGGAATGCAGTGGGATGCTCCCCAGCTCTTCCAGCGAGAGGTTGATACGGCCGATGACCGCCCTTTCCCAGTCCGCTGTCAGGTCCGCGCGGTTCTGCCGGAAGTTGTCGCGGAGAATCCGTAGCGGGTTTCTGGTGCCGAGGAACAGCCTGACGCGTTTTCCGAGTGTCGGTTCCCTGAGATTGGATGCGCTCCAGCGGATGACGTTGAAACGGTAGCGTCCATGAACTGCCGTAGCGGGTTACGGTACGAGAAAATGTCCCTCAGTGTTCGCATCAATGCCCGCCGGCCGACAGCGCGGCGGCTCATGTCGACGGCCTCTTCCGGGGTGAGTGGTTTGTTGGTTGCCATATATGTTTACAATTTACAGTTTTACTTGTCTTCCTGCGGCATGTTTCCGTTTGGAAGAAGGTTGTTTTCTCTTTTTGCCGGTATCGGATCCCCCGAGGTATCCGCCGGACTCCCCAGCATGCGTGATATCCTGTCGGCATACCTCGTTTCTGACCGTGGCATCCCTGTTCGGACTCCCTCCCTTACTAACAGGGCGGCGGCGATCTTCCTGGAAGTCTCTCGGAGTTCCGCCATCCTCTCCACGAGAGGAAAGTCCGGATGGAGCTCCTTTTCCCTGGATAGCCTTCCGAGTTCTTTTTCCACGGGGGCGAACTCCCTCCTGTAGCGGAACGGTTCCTCCAGCGTCAGGTGGGCGTATCCTTTTTCTGCGATGTCCTGCAGGGTCATGATATCCAGATTGCGTCTGGAAAGTTCCAGGGAGCCGGCCGTAATGAACCTGTCGAGGTTGGCCGCCGTGGGTGACAGCTCGAAGGAGCTACCGGACGGTAATTCCCGAACACTTCCAGTCCGGGCTGGGAGGCGGGGAAACATCTTCCGGGTTGCCGGGACATCTCCATCAGCTGTTTTGACGAGGTCTCGATGCGGAATATGGACAATGTCCCCGGTCTCTTTCCACAGGGTGAGTAGAAATTGTCGGCTATTTCCTGCAGGTATTCGCGTAGGTGGCGCGGGCCGTGCAGCCCCCTGTTGAACACCCTGACACCCTGGTCTGTCTTTACGGCGGTCACGAGGAACCGGGCGTTCTTTCCTTGAAGGATGCGCCCCCGTGCGGTCTCGTGTGCCACGAAGTCTTTGTAGCCTGGCGAGTGTTCCAGCCCCTCCAGATTCCTGCGGTCCGTTTCCACACCGTGTGCCTCCAGATAGGCGGCCCGTCTCAGCGGGACGGAGTTGCCGTCCGTGATCCCGCCGTTTTCGATGATAAAACGCCATGCCTGCCTGGGTTCCTTCTCCAGCAGTCCGTTGGAAGGAGGCAGCTCCTCTTTCCGGATGCCGGCATAGAAGAGCAGCAGGTTGTCAGGGACGCCCCTGGCTTCCTCAAGTACGGCTTTACGGGCCGCTTCTTTGACGAACCGGATGAAGGGATTCCCGCTCCGGGGCGTATGGTCCGTTATCATGAAGGAGGCTATCCGGTTGTCCGGACACAGTTCCAGACAGAAGTCCTTCAGCTCTTCTTTTGGGGGACGCGTTCTTTGCAGTCCCAGCTTTTCCAACCACGAGGCCATATTATCTTCCTATTTTAGTTTTTTTACCTGTCTTTTCCGGTTTCTTTTCCCGTCTGCGCCTCGTATCCGGGGTGGGCAATTCATATCCCCGCACGTCGTATTCGTTCTGCAGGATGCGCCGTGCCGTATCGCTGACGGCTTGTCTCATGGAGCTCCCGAGCAGCGTGTCCGCCTGTGAGGAGAGGAAGGAATGGTTCATCTGCAAGTGCAGGGAGGAAAAGCTGCAGAAATGCCTGAAGTTTCTGTTTTCCGGCATCTCGTCAAGATTTCCCGTCCTGCACAGCCTGTCCAGTATGCCGATGTTGAAGGCGGGCTCACTTTCCCTAAGCTTGAATGTCTTCAGCATCTCCCGGTATCGGGCGAGGTCGGGGAACATGTCGCACTCCACGGCGGGCTTGCATCCCCGCAGGATGTCCGACCGGAGGAATTCCGCCTTGGCAGGGATGAAACGGCACCGGTCATCAGAGGTGAACATCCTGCCGCACTCCCGCGCCTTTTCCACCAGCCTTGCGTTGTCCGTACTGAAATAATAGACGCCCAGTTTGTCGGTATTCCGGTGTATCGGACTGAAGAAGTTGTCCGCATTATACTGGAGATAGCTCTCTGCCCGCTCCAGTCCCCGGCCTGTGTCATCGAAGAGCAGCACGCCTTGTCCGGTCTGTATAGCCGTGAGCACACGGTTGCCGGTATCCTTCTCGCGGATCCGGTGGAAGTCGTGGTAGGCTTCCAGCAGCCTGCCCGCCCTCCCGTTGTGGAGTGTCCGTTCAAGCTCGCCGACAATAAAGTCCCGGCTGTCGGTCCTCCTGTAGGAGTCGGCCGTTTCATGGACAAATCCGATATCCCGCAGCCTCTGGTAGTCGTCGGAGGGCCATGCACCTCTGTCAATTATATTCCGCACAAGGGATTCCACCTGGTTGCCATCTTCACCAGCGGCCTCGATGCAGTAGATCCTTTCCTCGGGCAGGTAGGCCCCTTTCAGCTGTCCTCTGACCTGACTGAAACAGAACTCCCCGAACCGGCGGTCCAGGTCATTTACGTCAGAAGACAGCATCCGGCAGTATTCCAGCTCGTTCCTGCCGTTCAATATGAATCCAATATACATGGTGGTACTGTTTTAATTTATAATTTTCTGCCGGAAGGTTTCCGTCCGGCCCTTTTCCTTTTCTCTGATGCCTCCTCACGCTGCCCTGCCGGATGACGGATACCGTCCTTTACCCGGTAGGTCCTGATAGGGAACGGTTCACCGGATACCAGCAATTTGTTCCGTGTAAAATCCGCCATGCAGTAGAGCAGGTGCCGTGAGGCGGGGCGGTCATTCTCCGGCAGGTACAGGGCGTGGCCTCGGAGAGTACCCTGAACTGCTCGTTCTCCAGCCTCACGTTTCCCACAAGCAGGGCGGTGTCGGGATTGCCGAGGTATTTCTCCAGCGACCGGTGTCCCCTTACGTCAAAGTCCCGGCGAAGGATATCGTCCGCCTTTTTCCTTATCTGGGATGAAAGCTCCCTGAAAGCCTGCGGGTCAAACAGCTCCGCAGCTTTCACCTGCGTCACCTCTTCGAACCGTTCGGCCAGGGGAAGTAGCTCCCTGTAATAGGTGAACGGCCGGTCATGGATATTCATGTAGCCGCGTTCCCTGATCGATAGCAGGCGGTATATATCCTCGTTCTCTCCCCTGGAAGAGAGTTCGAAGCCTGTGTATCCCCTCACTTTAGAGAATAGTCCCCGGTATTCGTCGGCTGTCGGTTCATCGCGTGGTAGAGCCTTGGCTCGAGGCTCTCGGCAAACCCGGCGGGAAGGGCCTCCCGTGGAATGTATTCCGCCTTTCCCGTTCCTTCCCGGCAGGACATGCCATGTCCGCCACCGTTGATATGGGGCATCAGCTCCCTGCGCCGCCCGGAGTACTCATAGATCTCCAACGCCCCGTCATGAGCATGCGGTTCGAAGTACCTGTCAGCGGCACGCTGGAGATATCTCTTGAGGGCCTCCTCGCCGGCCCTGCTGCCGGAGAACAGCAGGTAACCGTGTTTTCGAAGCACCACTTTTAAGGGTGCGGTCCTGTTGCTTTTTTCCATTGTCATCTGTTTCTTATTTTACATTTTGGGACGTATCTCGGTCCTTTTACGTGTTTTTCCTGGCGGGCTGTACAGCCTCTTCTCGACCTCCGGTCTGATCCTGACGGTTTTCCGGTCCACTGGCGGGTTGCCGCCGAAGATGATCCGGTCTGTAGCTTGGTCCACCCACGCGTAGGCATGCGAGGGTTATTCCCGCTTTCGTGCGGCAGGTACAGCCCAAGGCCCTCTTTCAGTACGCTCCTGTGAGGTCCGTAGAGCGGGACTCCTTCCAAGATAACGCACTCTGCCGGGTCATCCAGTATCCTCCCGGCCGTCCGGTATCCCCGGACATCATAGGCGGAGTCCATCAGTTTCTGCAGCTGCTCCTGGTCTCGAGGGTCTGCAGTATTCCTCCCTGTCCCGGGCGGATTTTGCGGGTATCCGTTGTAACTCCTCCGCCTGGCGGTCATAACGCTCCAGGGCATCCAGGGTGTCCGTGATATTAACGTTGCGGACGCTTATCTCACAGCCCGCGTTATGGCAGAAACTGCGGAGGTCCTCCGCAGTGGGTCTCATCTGATTGCTGTAGAGGAGTTCCATCCGGCTGCCATGGGGCTTCGGACCATAAGGGTACTCGTCCGGCCGCATCCTCCCCGGGTTGACCCAGGGTCGGTTACCAAGTTTCCCTTCGGCCCTGTAGACATGTAACGCTCCGGAATTGAATGCCGGATTGAAATAGGCGTCGGCCGTCTGTTGCAGGAACTGCCGCAGCTTTCCCCTGCCTTCTGCCGTGTCGGTAAAGGCGAGGAAGCCGCCCCAGGTCTCTATTGCTGTGTAGGTCTGCTCCATGATGTCTATAACTTTAAATTGTTCCTCTTACTGTTTCTCTTTGCCCGTGATTTATCCGTTTTTACTGCCTTCGCCTCATAAGGGACGATCTTACCGTCCTTGACCTGGTATACAGCTTGAGCCGGGGGATTCTTATAAGCCATGACCCGGTCGCAGGTCTTATCGGCATGGATGTAACGGAGTCCGGGCATTTTTGCCGATAGTCCGGGGAAGTAAATCCATTTCCCTTCAAGCAGCGCCCTTCTCAAAGTGTCATCGGCCTCGTGGTCACCGATGAGGAACGGCACGCTGCAGTCATTCAGAAGCCGCTCCAGGGTACGGTGCCCCCTTACGTCAAAATCCGTTTTCAGGATACGCCCCGCCTTGCCGTGCATGTCGTCCAGTATCTTTCCCATGTCATCGTCGCCGGGATTTCCCCGGAGAAAGCTGTCCATGCGTTCCACGAACTCCCGGAACTGATGCCGGTAGGAAAAAGCGGGGTCAAGAATGAGTTGCCGGTCGAAGTGGCGGGTAAGGGAGAGCAGTCGGTAGATATCCGCGTTGCATCTGTTCATCCCGCATCCGGAAAACTCCGTGAGGTTACGGTATCCTTCAGCGGAGGGTGTCATGTCGGTAAAGAAGACCGGCTCCAGTTTTCTTTCATCGGGCAGGTCCGCTCGTACCGGGGAGTCCGTGAACTCGTACACGTATCTCCCGGTATCGGGATCTTTCCTGCAGGAGGCGTCAATCAGCGGGGCCAGGCTTGCCGGAACGGAATGCATGTCATATTGTTTGACCGGTCCCGGTTCGCTATGTATCCACCAATAGTTGTCCGCCAGGTGCTGGTAGAACTCCTCCAGCCCTTTCTGGCCCGCCGGTCCGTCACTGAAAACAAGTATCCCCCTTGATGTTTCCACGATATGCAGGGGCAGCTTGTAAGCGGGATCATAACCATATAGCCGTGCCTTCTCGTCCTGCAGCAGGCGGAAATCCATCAGGCGGTCGATTTCTGCGGCCGTCAGCCGCAACCGTCCGCCCGGTTCCATGGGCCGTTTCAGGGCGGACCTCATGAACACCGCATCACGTAGATTGACGCTTACTACCGGTTCCAGGCCATATCTTCGGATATGGGGCAGCAGTTTGTCCGTGATGTATTCCCTTACGGGGATATCCCGGGATATGGAAGGGACATCGGACATGCGGGGGAAGCGGTAGATCTCCAGGCGGGTATCGGGGACGAAGGCCGATATCCGGGCGGTCTCCACCCTGACATGCAGCAGGCCGAGGAACTGGTAGGTCATGCCGTCTTGTTCCGGATTGACAGGATAAAGTTGGTAGGAAATCGCGGCATGGGGCTTGTCCATGCCGGTTTCGTACCCGATGAGCAGGCACCCTCTGCCGTCCTGCCTGAACAGCTCCTCCAGTTGTTCCATGTTGTCTTTTGGGGATGCCATGCCGTTACATTTTCGGGGTTATCTTTGATTTGCGAGCTAGGTCCTCTTTTCAGGCTTCTGCGTTTTCTCCGGCAAGCCGTCTTTCTGTTCCAGCCCCTGTCTGTTCTCCAGTTTCTTGGTACTTCTTTCCCACAGGAACTCGGTCCCGCGTTCGGCGGCGCTCATCTGGATGGAGGTTCGCAGGATTTTCCCATTCGATGACTTGAACTCGATGGGGACCTCCTTGCCAGCCGTATAGTCAGCGTACTCCTGCCGAGAGAGCGTATAGTCCTTGATTTTTTTAGAACAGCGCGCCTGGTCTGCCGGAAGGAAGAACATCTCGTTGGTAACCGGATCTTTTGAAAGGTAGCACGGTTTCGTCTCCTTGCTGCGGAAGTCGACGACCAGGTCCACCAGCCTTCCGGCGTTGCCCGTCCGGTTCAAGGCGTCCAGTACGTCCTCCTCCAGCTTGTATCCCCGGTATTCCTGTCCTACCTTGGGGGCCTGGCGGATAAAGTGCAGATCGAACTTGGCCAGGCCGTTCTCGTCACGGAAAAGCGAGAGTTTGGCATCCCCTTTCTGGCGTCCCAGCTCGGTGTTCATGGAGATGTCATAGCTATGCCGGACTGTCTGCCCTGTAACAGCCTTTCCATGTCGCCTGTCTGTCTGAGCACGTCTGGGGTAAGCCCGTAACGCTCGGCCTGCTGCCAGTTGATCTCGCGCTCATTGAAAAGGTGGTTGTTGTAGATTCGGTTATCCCGGGAGAGCTCGCGTCTTAAAGACTCGTTCTCGGGGAGCTGGGCCTGCTCGATCCTGCGTTTCGCTTCCTCCACCGGAGTCTTCTCCTCCATCCGGTACAGCGCGTAGCGTGTCGGATGGTTGTACTGGTACATGAAGTTCTTCCCGAAGTTGGTGAAGAAATTCCCGTACCGGTCCACACGGATAAACTGGCTCTTGTTCGTTTCATTGGCCTCGAGCGTCTCCAGCTCCCCGTTTGCCGCGATGCCCTTGACACCTTTCGCCTTCTGTTCCTTCTTGTCGTAAGCCATCAGGTAACCCTGTTCCTGAGTGGCGTTTTCGCTGCCTGTGGCAGCCGGTTTTAGTTCTTCCATAACTGTTAAATTTTAAAGTGGATAAATCGTTTCGGGAGATAAAATTACTATCTTCGTCTTAAAATATTCTGATTATGAGAAGTTGTCATTGATAGTCATGTTTTGTCACCTTTTGTCAGTCTCCTCCTGTGTGAGGGGAGACGGTACGGCTGGCGGAAACAAGGGTGAATTGTTAAAGGAACGTTCCACTGGTACTGCCGGGAAGTGAACGGTTACTTGAAGGTCCCGACATGGCCTCATTCTCCTGACGGATTATCCCGTACTCTTCCCCCTTGACAGAAGATACACCCGTTTCAGGGTCTCGTCCACGTTCGGTATGAGGGTACATCCGGTAAAGGGAAGGAGGCTGTTCCACCAGGGGGTGGACCTGGCTGCTCCCTGTGGCACCCCCGTGTACAGTGCGGGTAACGGCAGGGTCGCCGAGGCACGTTACAGCCGGAGTTACGGTTGGTTCGTGCATGTCCGGCATACGGAAGGATACTCGACACTGTACGCGCATATGAGCAGGCTGCATGTGAAGGCGGGTACTCATGTCCGTATCGGGCAGCATATCGGGGATGTCGGACATACGGGGGTAGCGACCGGCAACCACCTGCATTTTGAGTTAAGGAAGGACGGTGTCTTGCTGGACCCGCTCTCATGGCCGCCTTTTAAATAACCTGTAAAACAAGCAAGCGATGAACATCGAGGAAGTAAAGAAGATTCCGCTGGAGGATTTCCTGGGGCGGGCGGGATTCTCGCCTGTCAGAAGACAGGGGGACAGTGTATGGTACCTTTCGCCTTTCAGGCAGGAGCGTACCCCGTCATTCAAGGTCAGCCTTTCCTTGAACCTGTGACATGATTTCGGGGAGGGAACCGGGGGCAGTATCATCGACCTGGCACAAAAGCTGTACGGGGTGACGGATATCCCGACCGTATTGCAGAGGATCGGGAGCGATTTTCCGGCGTTCAGACCGGTTCCTTCTCCTGCGAAAGGACGGACTGTGGCATCGGCCTTTGAGGAACTGCGCGTCTCACCTCTTAAGAACACCGTCCTGCTGGATTATCTCGGGACAAGGGGCATTCCTTCCGATATCGCCTCAAGGGAATGCGTGGAGGTACATTACCGCATGCGCGGCAAATGGTATTTCGCGGTCGGTTTCAAAAACAGGAAAGGGGGGCTTGAGATACGTAATCCATACTTCAAAGGAGCGGTCTCTCCCAAGGACATCACACATGTCAGCCATAATACAGGGGATAGACGGCAGTCATCGGTACTGGTTTTCGAGGGGTTTATGGACTATCTCTCGTACCTGCCTTGAAGAAAGGGCAAGCCGTACCGGACTGCGTGGTGCTCAATTCTGTGGCCAACCTGCCCAAGGCAATGGATATCCTTAGAAGCTACGGACAGGTCTGTTGCTTCCTGGATAATGATGAAGCCGGCAAGAAGGCGGTGGAGGAGATCGGAAGGCAGTGTGAAAAAGTGATCGACAAGGCCATGCACTATCTGCCACACAAGGATCTGAACGAATTCCTGCAGGAGAGGATAAAATCTTCTTTGGCGGACCGTACGAAGTTAGGACAAGCCTGTGGATGAAAAATAAAGAGGTAACATCTTTCCCCAACGACCGGCTGTTACGATATAAAGAAATAGAATAAACAGAACGACAATTTTGTCAATTAAAAGCTGTATCTTCGTATTATATATGTAGGTTTTTAATATTTAGTAATATGATGCATAAAGCTGGTTCAATATGGCATAAATGGGATTTGCATATCCATACCAATGCTTCAGACGGTAAAGGCTCTTGTCAAGAGATATTAGATGAAGCAAAACTAAAGCATGTAAAATGTATTGCAGTAACAGACCATCATACCGTGGATAATGTTGATATAATGAAAAAATTGGCTGCGCCCATGGAAATTTCTGTTATATCTGGTGTAGAATTTCGTACAGAATACGGGAAAGCCTCTGTACACATGATAGGGCTTTTTCCAGATGTACATAATGGAGTAAAACTTTCCGCAGAGTTTCTTAAAGAAAATGTCTTGAACCCACTTGGAATAACTCGTACAAAAATAATACAAAAAGGCCGCGAGATAACAAAAGAAGAATTATCTGATGAACAGTATTTCAAGATAGGAATCTTTCAAGTGCAAGTCGATTTCAAACAGGCTGCAAATATTATTCATAAATATGGTGGGTTAGTAACTGTACATGCCGGTTCAAAATCTAACAGTATAGATGAAGAAATGAAACATGAAGGAAAGGCCGCTAAAAATGTTTCAATTGAAGATTCTTTAGGACCTGTAAAAGAAGAATTGTTCAAAGATGGTTATATTGATATATGCGACTTGACTAAACCAAAGGAAGCTGCTTTTTATCAAAAAGTTTTTGGAAAGCCTTCCATTGCAACATCTGATGCTCATGAAATAAGTGAAGTTGGAACAAATGCTTGCTGGATAAAGGCAGATTTGACATTTGAAGGTTTAAGACAAATTTTAGCTGAGCCAGAACGTATATTCTTCGATGAACCTGATATAATAAACAGAATCAGAAAAAATCCTGATAAATTTATAAAATATTTGGAAGTACGTCGCACAACTAATGCTACGATGTCAGAAAAATGGTTTGAGAATATTAGTATACCTCTAAATCCAGGGTTAGTTGCCGTCATTGGGAATAAAGGCAGTGGTAAAAGCGCTCTTACAGATATTATCGCTCTGTGTGCAGATACGACCAATCAAAATTGGGCTTTTCTGACTCCCACAAAATTCAGAATGTCTAAACCTTATAATCGTTCTAAACAAACTGAGGCCTCTATACAATGGTTTGATGGAGCACATTCAACTATAAAAACATTGGATATGCAGTCGGACTTAACACAGCCAGAGCGAGTTAAATATATACCACAAAATTTCCTTGAAACGCTTTGTACAACTGAAGATGATCAACAGTTTGAAAATGAACTGAAGAAGATTATATTTCAGTATTTAGAGCCAGCACAAAGGTTCGGTCTTAATGACCTTGAAGTATAATCAATTATCTAACAAAAGAGAACAATGCTTCATGTAATGACATTAAGTCTTTAATTAAATCTATCAATACAGACATTATAGAACTAGAGGCAATGCTTACTCTTTCCTATAAGAGCAAAATTGAAAATGAATTAAAATACAAGCAAGAACAATTAAGTAATGCACAATTAGCTAAACCACAAGAAGTGGCGAAACCTTCGCTGGAAGATGATCCTAATGCAAAGAAAGCTAAGGAAAACATTGAAAAAAATCAGGAATTCTGCAAAACTATTCTTACGTCATTGCAGAAGTTAAATGATGAACGAGAAGCGATTATAAAATTAATACAAGATATCACAGACAGTAAAGTACGCTTAGAAAGATTTTATGCCCAAATCACATCTACGAAAAATGAGTTACGCCCTTTATATGAACAGAATAAATTGGATATTGATTCAATAATGACCCTTTCATTTCACCCTGAATTAATAGACCAAAAGATTAATGAACTAAATGGACGTCTGGCAGATATAAATAACCAGCTTGATGAGAAGAATCCTGAAGGATTAAAATATAAATATGTGCATACTTACAGCAATTAGAAGAAATCAAGAAAAAGCTGAGTGCTCCGGAACTTGAATATCAAAAATATTTAAAAGATAAACAAGACTGGGAAAACATGATAGAAAAGATAATCGGTACGCCAGAAAAAGATGGAACAATAAAAAATCTTCAAGCGCGTATAGATTATATTGAACACCGACTTATCAATGACCTTTCAATAAAGAAAAATACTAGAAATCAACATGTTAAAGAGCTGATGCAAAAGAAACATCTTGTTCTTGATACTTATAATAGCCTTTTTGCTCCTATTGTAAAATTCATTCATGATTATCATGAGGAATTGAAAGACTATCCAATTGAATTTAATTCAACTTTTGCTATAAGGAGTTTTGGCGAACGATTGTTTGATTATGTTAGTCAACAAGCTGCAGGTTCTTATTACGGTAAAGAACAAGGCGCATCCAGAATAAAGGATAGTATTGATAGTATTGATATATCCAATATTCAATCAATAGTAGAGTTTGCTTGTCTTATCAACGATGATTTACTATGTGACAAACGAGACGGTCAAAATATCGATCGAGAAATTGAAGCACAATTAAAGAAAGGGCATACAAAACAAGAATTATACGATTTTATTTACGGGATGGATTATGTAATCCCTTTCTTTCAATTGAGAATGAACGGAAAACCGTTGTCATCATTATCCCTAGGAGAAAGAGGTGCATTACTTTTATTGTTGTATCTTTTTATAGATATGGATGATAAACCGTTAATCATAGATCAGCCAGAAGAAAACCTTGATAATGAAAGCGTATTCAAATATCTAGTGCATTTTATCAAGACAGCTAAGAAAAAACGTCAAATTATCATGGTTACTCATAATCCAAACCTTGCTGTTGTTTGTGATGCTGATCAAATTATTCAGATGAAAATAGATAAATTAGATGGAAATAAAGTTACTTATGAATCAGGTGCTATAGAAAATCCAAAAATGAACAAAGTAATAGTTGATATTCTTGAAGGCACATATCCTGCATTCCATAATAGAGACTGTAAATATTTTGATAAAACAATTTGATGTATGTGGTTTATAGGTTATCTTAAACTTATAATAGCATTGAAATATAAATCAAATACGCCAAATAAGGTAAATTCAATTTATTTGGCGTACTTTGTTCAAACAAATAAACTTAATGGCAAAATCGTTCAATTTATAAGCATTTTTTTATATACAAAATACTAACATACAGTGAATAATGGCCGCAGTGACAACTTCTTTACTTCTCATTTGGTTATCTGTTCAGCCAGGTAATCGGATAACTAACATTCTGGTAATTGGACATCTGCAATATCCTGTCCATTTTTCCTTTCTCATTCCTTCATTTACTAACTTCACGTGTTCTGTTCCAATTTTGATATCACTCGTTTGCCTCGCTCGTCATTCTTGAAGCGGGCGTGCCGATAGTGACCATCGGCAAGATGTTGGGGCATAACAATATACAGTCCACATAGGTATATGCCCCCGTGACGCAGAAAAAGCTCTTTGAGGATATGGACAGGATCATTGAGGCTGTTAAAGATTTCAAACTTGTTTTTAATACAGCAGGCGAAAAAGATCTCCACCCGCTGTATTAAACTTCTTACGTTTTTGAATGATGTGCATTAATAATTTCTGATCAGCAGTTCGTTGACCGTCTCCCTCTTCTCGGCTATGGAACATACCGAGCGGAAGATGCTCAGTCGTTGGATATGGAAGCCGGCGTACAGGTCGTCGAAGAAGGTGTTCTCTGGATTCTTCTGACGGGGGTCGGAGTTGGAGAGCATTCATTTGCTTCCCTTCTCTCCCAAGTCCCTGCAGAATCCGGCCAGCTCTATCTGACAGTCGTCATCGAAGTCGTCCGGCATGTAGGAGGTACAGGCACCGGCCTCGTTGACGGGCTTGTAGGGCGGGTCGAAGTAGAAGAACGATTTCTCTCCCGCGTATTTTTCCGTCTGGCGGTAGTCCCCGTCCAGGATGATGACGCCCTGCAGCAGCTTGTGTTGAAGCGGATCAGTTCCTCCTCCAGTATCCTGGTGCGGCTGCCCGTACCGAAGGTTACCGAGAGCCTGCCCTTGCGGTTGACCGAATAGATGCCGTTATAGCAGGTGCGCATGAAGAAAATGAAAAGGGCGGCACGGGTGATGTCATCCGGGTACTCCTCGTTGAATACCCTTCGCTTTCCCATGAAATAGTCCCTTCTTTCCGTACGTTCCTCAAGGGCGTGGTATTCGCCCTGGATGCCGGCAAGCAGTCCGACCAGTTCTTCCGGCGTGTCGCGTATGACGCGGTAGACATTCACTAGGCTCTCGTTCGAGTCGTTGATCACGCAACGGATATGCGGATAGGTCTGTCTCAGTCAGAAGAACAGGGCGCCGCCCCCGACAAAGGGTTCCACATAGGTTTCCATTTCCGTGATATTCTCCGGTAGTGACTGGATCAGTACCGGAAGCAGTCTTCTCTTGCCTCCCACCCAAGGGAAGCAGGGTTTGCCGGGCAGACAGCCCGCGCTGGTTTTCTTCTTTTCCATGATTCGATAAATTAAAATGAATGGTTTAAACTATTGTTACCCGTCATCTTCCGTTTCCAGCAGATGTTTCAGGTTCGGATCGTTCTCTATGCGGCGGAGCTCCTTTTGGATGATCCCGCCCACCTCCTCCTTGATGCGGTAGTAGTTCCGCTCTATCTCTTCCCGCATATGGTCCTTACCGTCCCCGCCGGTAAAGTCCGTAATCACGGGGATCGGTTTATAGGCTTTCGTCTCGGCCGCCACCCTTGCGTTGTCCACGACGATCTCGCAGTGGAAGATTTCTGTTCCATCTTCTCCCGGAAACTGTCGCAGACGCTTCCCACGAACATGCCCTGGGAGAGGTTGGATATTTTCGAGGCCGGTATCAGCGAGTCTAGTTGGGTGCTGATGCTGGTCGATGTGTCCTCACGGGTCATGTTGACGGACTTGCGCTGCTGGAGCACCTTCCCGAACCGTTCCGAGAGGTTCTTGGCCGTTTCCCCCAACACTTGCCCGGAAAAGATATTGCCGACGGTATTCTGGATGACGCGCGCCTCCTTTTCACCGTAGTCACGTACCAGCTGACTGAAATCCTGCGCGCCCAGACAGACGGCCACCTTGTTGCTGCGGGCCGTGGCTATCAGGGTGTCGAGCCCTTTGAAATATATCGTCGGAACCTCGTCCACCAGGATGGAGCACTTAAGCTTTCCCTTACGGTTCACCATCTTGACGATACGGGCGTTGTACAGCCCCAGGGCCGCCGAATAGATGTTCTGCCGGTCCGGGTTGTTGCCTACGCACAGTACCTTTGGCTCATCCGGGTTATTGATATCCAGCGTGAAGTCGTCCCCGCTCATGATCCAGTAGAGCGAGGGGCTGATCATGCGCGAGAGCGGGATCTTGGCACTTGCGATCTGGCCCTGGAGCTGCTCCATCGCCCCGCCTTTCCAGGCGTCCATGAAAGGCGAGAGGTAGTTCTCCAGCTCCCTGTACGAGGTCAGGATGGTGAATATGTCCGAGTAAGGCTTGTTCAGCAGCTCGATGGCGTGAGGGAAGGTACAGTACTTCCCGTTCTCGTAGATTTTGAGATACCATATGATGGCGGCAAACAGTACGATCGGACTTCTACGAAGAAGTCGCCCTGTTTCTGTATCCAGGTCCTATTCAAATTCAGCATGATCACATACGCCGATTCGTAGGCGTCGGCGATGTCAGACATGAATGTCGGGTTGATAGGGTTGCAACGGTGGCTGTGCCGCGGATCGTCGAAGTTGATTACGTAGAACTGAACGTTCGCCTTGTACTTGTCCTTATTCTTGAGCAGATGGTTATAGACGATAAGGCTCAGGTCGGGAAACTTGAAATCATAGCAATAAAGCGCATAACCTTTCTCTATCTGCTGCTTGATGAACTGGTTGATGACACAGTAGCTCTTCCCGCTGCCCGGTGATCCGACCACTATGCAGCCCCTTTGGGGCAATACGACATTGATCCACCCATCATGCCATTTCTTCTTATAATAGAACCGTGTGGGCAGGTTCACCGAGTATTCGTTGGTGACCAAGCGAGTCTCCTGCATGAAGGACTCGTTCTCCTCATTGAAGACGTCATCCATCAGATGTTCCTTTAAAAGACGCCCGACCCACATGCCTGCGGTGAGCAGGCAGATGTACCCGGCGGCAAGGGCGGACACATACGCAAGGGTGGTGAGCGGAACACTCCAGCCAGCGGTGAGGAAAAGCTCGCTTCCCCAATAGAGGAACAGCCCGGCTGCCAGGTAGCAGCCGATACGCCTTCATGTCATCTCTGAGACCCTCCGCCCTTTGGCGCCCATCGAGGAGAAAAAAAGGAACATCAGCTGAAGCATTTGGTCACGGGGGAGCTGGTGAACAGTCCGGTGTCATGCTGGAAATTCAGCAGTATCCTGTCCACCATGCCGTTGGTACAGCCGGCGGCATGGAAGAACGGATAGCAGAAATAATAGATGTTCATCACGAGGAACAGGATGCTAACCGCCCGCATGAAGTCGATGGTCTTGCCGAGTCCTCTGGAATCTTCTTGTGCCATATGGGATATGATTGGTTGTTATATGTGAATACTTCGTTAGTTGATCCGCGGGCCTTTCCGCCCCTTCCTCTTTTTCTTCTTTCCATAAATATTCCGGGGAATGTCCTCAGCCGGGTAGGGACAGGATTCCATGGAGAAGATATCCAGCAGGCCTTCCGCAAGCCCCGTCTCCCTTGTGTCCGTATTCACGGGCGGTTCCTGTCCGGGAGCCGGCCTGTCGGGGACGGACGGGAGCGTGCCGTATTTCCGGTTGATAACCGAAGCGGAGAACTCCTTGCCGAGCGCCGATCCCTTGAAGACCGCCCTGATATTATGGTCTATATAGGTCACGCCGTAGATCACGCCCGCCCCGTTCTCCCAGAGTACGGGCACGATGCCTTTGCCTGCCAGCTCGTGCAGGAACCCTTCACGGGTATCCCGGCGGAGTGCCGTACGGATGTTTTCCCTTGTCTTTTCCGGCAGGGGATGCTTTTTCATCCATGTTCTGCTTTGTGAGAACCTCTTTTGGAGGGCACGGTATCCCACGCTTTTACCGATATTGCTGGATTTGATTCCGACCCCGGTACGTTTTCCCTTTCAGTCGGTCGCCGCATAGACCAGACCGTCGCAACGTTTCCCGTCCACGACCTTATGCACTTCCTCCACGGTCACGTTGAAAAGTCCGAGCAGTGCCCTGAACTCCTTGAACGACTGGAAGCGGTAATTCTGCACAGCCGGTTTTACCACACCCGCAATCTGATGTTTCAGATCGCCTTTCGTGTAGTCCACCGCGGTCATCGGCCGGGAAATCCTGTATTCCTCCCCACGTGACTGCAGCAGGCCGTATTTCCTTTCTAGTTCCCGGCAGATGTCCGTCGAACGTTCCCATTCCTTGTAATCCCTAAGCTTTCTTCCCTGTTCATCAATGCGCAGGGAGACTATATGGATGTGAGGACGCGCGTTGTCGTCATGGCGGAAGATAATGTAAGGCTGGTCGCCATATCCGAGCTTGTCCATATATTCCGTCCGATGGCTTCCAGCTGTTCGTCGGAGAGCACGTCATCGGGATGGGGATTGAGCGAGAGGTGGATCACCGGCTTTTCCGTCCGGCGGTTCATGGCAAGGTAAGGTTCGAAGCTGCGCATGCATTCGGTGATGCCGACCTTTCCCTCCGGTGTCTCCATCACGCGGTTTCATGCCAGTGTCCGCGCTTTCCCCTTCTCCACTTTTTCCTGATTGTAATACAGCGCCCCGTAGATGGCGGCACCGGATGTTATCTTTGCAACCATTGTTCAAACTCTTTGGTAAGACGGATGATTTCCTTGTTCAACGATACGAGTTCCACGGTCAGCTGTTCCAGTTTGTAAAGCAGGGCGAGGGCTTTCTTTTCGGTCAGTTCCCCGCTATGGACCGCCTTGACAATCTGGTTATAGTTCACCCCGATGCGGCGGTACTCGCTCTGCAGGTTGGTGAGCTTGATGTAATAGTCCGTGGCCGCCTTGTCGATTTTCACCACTTTCATCGGTTTGCCGAAAATGGACGCCAGGATGAACTGCGACTTGGTTCCGGCACCGGAATTCTCATAGAGCCGCTCGAACTCGATGTTTTGGAGCTCGTTCAGACGGAATCCGTAGTAATAGGAATGGAGCTGGGAGGATTCCTTCGGACTGCGCCCCCCTCTTCATGTCCGGGAAGCGGCCGTTTTCTCTTTCTTGTACGCCTGTTTGATTTTAGCCATATTATTGATGTTTTTACCGGAGCAAAGTAAACGATAATTCGGATACCTGCCTAATTTCGGAAGGTGACTATCTCTGACAAAAAATGACTTTTGCTGACAGGGGGATTTTCCTCTCTGTCATCCGTGCCCGATCCCGCAGTTTATGATGTTTTTTTCAAAGGCCTCCCGGAGTTTTGGGAGCAATACCGAGAGACTTTTCTTGCGTCTGGCAAGGTCTGCACGTAAATCATAGGGCTTGGGAATTCGGATGTGCAGGAATCCTTCGAATGCTACCACCAGGGAAGCGAATGACTGCCGGTTACCGTTGCCGTCCGTTATCACTCCCAAGTAGTACAATGAGGCGATCAGCTCCATCAGGTTTACTAGGGAACTCTTCCAGTGGAGGGAGATAACGGATGCGTTATTCTCTTCTGTAGCCGGATGAACAGCGCAGTATTCGGGATGTTCTACGGAGAAACGGAGTAATTCGATTTCGGTCTTGACAAGAGCGACTGCCTTTTTCAGACATACATGTAGATGTTTGCTGGTAGTTTTCTCCACCATGTTCAGGCAGGTGTCCAACTCCACTTCCAGATGATATAGGTACCGGAGCTTTTCAAGAAAGGGCAGTTCACCTTTTGCAAGTTGTAGCAGATAGTCTAGTAATTCATCGTAAGCGGATGACAATATGTTTTCTGAGATGGATTCTTCTCCCTGGACCGCTTTCCTGAAGCAATCCAGCAGACGGTGTGTCGTTAATGCTTTCATACGGTTCGTTCTTTTTAAGTTTGATAATCGATCCTTCCGGCAAGAAAATAAGCTGCTGGGAATGGCAGATTTTGATATATAATCAACTAACATGAATATCAATAAATAGTAGTGGAGTGTAAATACAAAAGGTGCACATGGTTTACAGAACTGTAAGGCAGGTGTACACCTTTTGTTAAGGTATGTCGTATGCCCGTGCGAACCGTTATCAGGGGGTGACTACCGCCTACAACTCACGCATCTGTTCCGTATTATATAGGGAGTATTTATGATACAAGTTTGTCCATTGGATGTGGACTTCCTAAAAAAATACCAGCCCCGTGCTTGAATTGGAGATTCCAACAAACGGCCTCCCATTGGTTGTCAGACGACAAGTCTCTTCCCGATAGTATTTTATGTAAATGTTTTTCCCAAAAGTTCGATTATTATGGGGATGATCACCCGTTCTTCTATTATTTGTGCTATTCTCTCTTTTGTCTGGCGGAATTTAATGAGAAGGTGAAATCCCGTCCGTCACATTCCTATCCAGCGTTCATAATTGTAGATCTCGAAACTGATTTTGTCGCATAATATCCGTATCTGATCGTATTAAAATTTATTGTAAGCTCAATGGAATTCATATTATTTTGCAAACATATTCTAAAGTAGAAGGTGCAGACGATGGATGTTAATAATATTAGGTCCCTATACCGAAAGGTATCGCTTGTCAGCCGATACTTCACTTTTTCAGCTCGTCACACAGGGACATTTAGCTGAAATCGAATATCCGGGTCCCACGGTACAGTTACTACCAGTCCGTTCGAGTGTGACAAGAATCTGTTATTTCTCTTTTTCCTCTTCCACGAGAATTCCTCCCATGTCACATATTCGTACATAAATCTTTTTTCCCCATAAAAATAAGAGAGGAAAGGTAATAATGACGAAATATATTTCAACGGTCCCTTAAAAAATATGGGACATACAAGGGTATAAATAAAAAGCATACAATTCCCTTACACTGCATGTCAGGAAAGTGTATAATTCCTGTAGGCCTTTTGTACTTTAAAGGTAGAATAGTGAGAGGATTATTCGGGTATTTTCAATATCCACCTTTTGTGCGAATGAGGATAGTACGGCAAAACAAGCCGATCCATATGACAGATGGTATGAATTTCAGATTGACTATTTCGACTATACACTATTTGGAGGTATGAAACTTCCTTGTATTACTTTGGAAGGGCAACAAGTCTTTCACATAGAATATAAAGCATGTGAAGTCGACAAACATTTCGAGGTACATTATATTATACACAAGAGTAATGCTGGCGAATACCATAGATTAACCTCACTGATATTCTTTGCAAAAGCCTATTCCATTGTTTGGATTCCATGTGGAAAAGTATGAGAAAGGATTTACTCCATATGTAATATAGTAAAAACTATAAATACAAATATCGGTAATCAACGCCCCAAATAAAATGCATAACAGTCAGTGGAAATGTGTTCTATTTCACAGATAAATTTAAAGCAGAAAAATCAAATTTTCGCCATCATAAATACAAGCCGACTATAGCAAGTAATAATAGTTCTATGGCTAGTCTATTTTCGATTATCTCCTTCCCGGCACAATAGAAAAGAATCCGAGGGTTTAAAATGGGGAACCTTACGAGCCGGAATAAATATAGTTGTGTGCTGCTGGATATTCTGTGCCTTCTTTGCTGCCCTTTCTTTAAAGAAATGTGCCGAACCCGCGCAGAAATACACTTCTGCCTCTGCCAAGTGCATCCTTCACGCATTTCATGAAACCCTCGATTACCAAGGCAACGGTCTTTTGGTCAATCCCTTGTTCCTCGGAGATCCGCTTTATAATATCTGCTTTAGTCATATCACAGTTTTAATGTTCGTACTATTTTGTCGTTTAGGTAGAGGAAAGTCGCCACCCTCAAGGAGTAGTCTGTTATTCCTTAGACACTTTCCCTGCCTGATACCGATCATGCCGTTTAAACAAAGGTTTTTTGTTTCTTTAACATGGTCGTCTGTTCAATCTCGCTGACTATCCGGGCGAAATATAGCCCCATCTCAGTTCCGAGAACTTAGTGTCGCCTATTGGCTTTTCTATCGGGGTGATGATGTCCGCCGCTGCTGAAGAAATTATTTTCCCGAAGGTGCCGCCAATGATTACACCCACGGCTATGTCTATCACATTTCCACGCATAACAAACACCTTGGAATTCTGTAAAGAGTTACTTTTTGACATTTTATATTGTGTTAAAATTTTTGTCATATACTGAAATATCAATTTAAACACATTATATGCGATTGGTAATTATACAGTATAACAATGTCGAAATTAGTGATATCAAACTCTCTGCTCTTTCACGGGAAAGAGGCATATACAGATGAATGCTATCAAAAGATATTACTTGTTAGCGTATCAAACAAAAGAGGATGACACGAGAAGCGAAGGCTCCAATCATCCTCTTTTCCATCATTGTTGTTTATCACTATGGTGAGAAATAGTTTTCCACACAATGGAACTAGCCAAACTTCCTGTTAAGGGAGCGACAACAAAAAGCCAAAGTTGGGAAATCGCGCTGCCCCCCTCGAAAAGCGCTGGTCCTATGCTACGTGCAGGATTTACCGATGTCCCGGTGATTGGGATACACACGATATGCACGAGGATAAGTGTCAATCCGATGGCCAACCCCGCCAATTTACCGGCCCCTTTCCTTTTGTCTGTAGCTCCCAGTGCTACAAGAACGAAAATAAATGTAAAAACGGTCTCGGCAATAAAGGCCTGTAACATTTCTCCCTCACCAAAGCCATTGCTCCCTGTCATAGTGGGACCGGAATATGATCCCGTGGAAACCAGTATGAAAAGTATGGTCGACCCAAGAATCCCTCCGATTACCTGAAAAATCATGTATAACAGGGCATCTTTACCGCCCATTCCTCCCGAGCAGTATACACCCAGCGTAATCGCTGGGTTTATGTGACAACCAGATATCCCGCCAATGGTGTATGCCATGGCGACCACTGACAGTCCGAAGGCCATGGCAACTCCCACCGTACCCACTCCAGTGCTAACTGCCCCAGGCGTATCCCCTGCGAAAATGGCACTTCCACATCCCATTAATACAAGAACCATTGTCCCGATCATTTCAGATATATACTTGTTCATGACATTCAAATTAAGTATAGATAAAAATTATTAATGCATTCGGTTCAGACAATTGTATCTTCCCGGTTTATATCCAGACCATTTAGTGCTTGTGAGATTCCTTTTCCACATTGATTGTACAGATACTTACCCGATTCCAATCAGGCTCCTCGAACATGTTCCCTATTCCCTGGCCTTCGGCTACAATCCGTTTTCCTGCAATTCCATACCTGTCCGTTAGCATTTTTTTTACAATCTCCGCTCTTTGTTGAGCAAGCCGCTCGTTCACTTCCACACTTCCCTCAGGAGAGGCATATCCTTTGATGACCACACTTGCTTCCTTGTGGTTCTTTAAATAAGTCGCGATACGTTCGATGTTCGGGAGTTGAGAGTTGTCAATGGTTGTCTTGCCTTGGCGGAAAGTTATGACGGATTCCAGTGTCTTTCTGCTGTTGTCAATAGTGTCTTTCATGATTTTTGGTTCTTGGCTCTGGCATTTGGCCAACGCAACTTCCAGTTCCGTCACTTTCTGAACTGCTTCCTCCAACGCTTCGGCATTTTTTCCGATTTGTGAATGAAGTTGATTGATTTTCTCGTTCAGAACATTCACCTCCTGCTGGTCGTAAGGTCTCACCTTTGTAAAATGATGTTTCCCATTACTACATCCGAAGTGATATTTCAGTCCGATAGATATCTCCCATACTGCCTGTTTAGAGTGGAAACACACGGCTCGGAACCCATAGCGTTCATATCATAGACCAAGGCTGGTTTGAGAGCTAGTGTCCACGCCTTACTTTCTCCCAAGTTAAAATTAAAATTTAGCCCCAGTTTTGTTGACATGCTGTTCTGATCGGAACCCATTCCCTGGTTCATGTAATAATGCAACCACCCGATTCCGGCGATCGCTTCGATTTCAAAAGGTCTTGGGGTTCCCGTATAGGTTCCAAAAAGATTGTTCAGGTTCACCAGCCCTAATAGACTAACATTGGAGCGGTCGAAAACTGTCCGACTTTGTGAAGTGTTAAAACTTCCGACTGCCTCTAGACCGAAACCAAAAACCGGTGTCAATTGTTTATTCAATTCTATCCCCGTGATTGGGCGCATATTTCCAAAGAAGGAGTGATGTGTTAACGGGGTTGTTCCTCCTGCACTAACCCCAATGGACCAGTTGTCCAAGAATTTATTACCTTCTACCGCAGTCTGGGCATTTGTGTGATACATAAAAATACCAGATAAAAACAAAGTTGTAAAAATTTTCTTCATGATGCTTTGTGTTTTGATTTTATTTTGCAAAGATCTTAGTTTTTATAAAATAATATATTTCATTTTTGGCTCTATTATTTATCATTTTAGTTCTTTGTGCTAAAATACTAACTGAATCTACAATTTCTCAAATTTTTTTTCTCTCTTTTATAAATGTATTTCGTGTAAAAAGGAAACCGTAATTCAGATAAATAAAGAGACTAAATATCCAAGTATTCTAATATTGTGATATTCAAAATATAAGACTCTTATATTTCCTTCTTTTAGCGGCAGTATGGGTGGTATTCAGCTGGACGGTTATTAACAGGACTTCTGCTCCTTACCCATTTTGGGCCAAGTGTGACATCCCAAGATTAGCTTTGATACGTGCGATATCGTTTACGATAATCCCTCTGGCCTCACTCTTTATATGATAGTAGTTCTTTTGTTACCGTAGTCACGCTACAACTGGGAAAAATTTTGAGAGATCAACATAACGGTTACTTTGTCGTTTCAGGGGGAGTAATGAGCTTGTCCAATCTACTTTCCCATAAAGGGATATAATGATAAAAAACTTCGATTTCGCATAATTACCATTTCCCAACCTTAAATGATCTTTACTTTTTACCCGGTGGGAACTCCAGTCTGAAAAACGAGCACGGTTTCAGTTATGATGCGGGCGTGAGTTCGATGTCGACAAGAAGAACGTCTACAAACTGGATGGCAGTGCCACGTGGTTCAATTCCTAAATCGAGGATCGGATCATCTGGCTACCGACAACCAAGGGCTTTTTCTCACCACGAAACGTGAAAAAGGTACATGCTTATGGTGTCGAGGTAAAAGCCAATCTTGCCGTACAGCCGGCAAAAACTGGCTCATCGACCTCAGCGGATCCTACTCGTGGACTCCCTCAATAAACGAGGGCGAAAAGATGTCCCTGCCGACCAGTCGGTAAGAAAACAATTGCCATACGTCCCGAAATACTCCCCATCACTGACCGGATACCTTTCATGGGGTACATGGGCATTTCTCTACAAGTGGGCGTTCTACTCGGAGTGTTTCACCATGTCGAGCAACGACTACACACTGACTGGAGATCTACCCCGGTATTTCATGAGTAACATCTTATTTGAGAAGAAGCTGTTGCTCAAACCGATGGATGTTCAGTTGAAATTTGCTCAATAATCTCCTCAACGAGGATTATTTCTCGGTACTATCCTGCCCAATGCCAGGCATCAATTTTGAGTTGTTCATTGGTATCACCTCAAAATCTTGGAAAAATTAAGAAATAGTGTCCCACATATTATAATTATATGAAAGTGCTAATAAATTGCCCCCGCTACTGTTACTTGCGCTAGTATGGACAGGCTGTAACAACAGGAGTGCCCGCCTGACAGGTCTCACTCAACCGGTTTACACTTCGGAATATGCTTCCGACTTCGATATCCAAGATGCCGACGAAAGGAGGATGTATTGATCACCGTCACGAACCCGTGGCAGGAGCGGACAGCGTTACCGCACAGCTATTCATCGCCCGAGACGGCGAACCCCTTTCCGAAGGATTTGAGGGACAAGTTTTGACGGTCGAAGCCAAACGCATCGCCTGTATGTCCTCGACTCATATCGCAATGCTCAATGTAGTCGGCGAGGCCGGCCGCCTAGCCGGTGTATCGGGTAAGAGTATATCTCCAATCCCGGGGTCCAGGCGCACCACGACAGTATCGGCGGCATCGGTTACTAAGGGAACATCAACTATGAGTGCTGCTTTCGCTCGACCCGGCCCTCGTCAGCTCTACGGCGTGAACGGGACAAACTCAATGGAGGATAAATTGAAAGAGCTGGACATCCCGTTCCTATATGTCACCGACTACCTCGAAGAGTCACCGCTGGGCAAGACCGAATCGCTACTGACACTCTCGGAAGTTATTGGAAAGCGTGTCGGATGTCAAACGATATCAAACTATCTGTTTGTCTTGATGAATAGCCCCCCATGCTACACATTGGAGGAGGATTATTGAAGAAAACGCCCTACACTTTTATGACATTTTCTTTGCTTATATTTAATCAATGATCAGCAAAGCATTCTCAGCTTTTTCTACTTTTTCATTTATTCCCCTTATTTCAAACAGTTTTATCTTTCAACTGTTTTATTATTAAAACATAAAAAATAGTGGTTTATGAACTCAAAACAATCGTTAATTTTGCTGGCCACAATTGGGCTGCAATCACAAGCACCGATGGATGCTTGTACAGGTATTACGTTAAAAAGCGGTGATGGCACAGTCGTTACGGCACGTACTATTGAATGGGCAGAAGTGTTATGAATACAATGTATGTAGTTGTGCCCCGCCATCAGGAGCTTCAGTCACTTACCCCTTCCGATGGATGGTATGAAATTTACAACCAAGTATGGATTCATAGGCTTGTCCGTGGAACAAAAGGAATTTATGGTAGAAGGAGTAAATGAAAAGGGCTTGTCTGCCGGCCTTTTTTATTTCCCTAATTATGGAAAATATCCTCCTTATGATCCATCCCAAAAGGAGAGAAGTTTAGCGGACTTCCAGTTAGTGTCTTATGTATTAGGTGAATGTGGAAATGTAAATGAAGTCAAGGAAAAACTTCAAAATATACGTGTTACCAATATTGATCCCCGTTCTTCTACTGTTCATTGGCGGTTTACTGAACCTTCTGGGCGACAGATTGTCCTTGAGATAGTAGATGAAATCATGCATTTTTATGAAAATCCTTTGGGAGTTTTGACCAATTCTCCCGGTTTGGAATGGCATTGGACAAATTTGAATAATTATATCAATTTACAACCTGGTACACCTCCGGAACATAATTATGGTCCTTTACAGATGAAATCCTTCGGACATGGAGCTGGTCTACTTGGACTTCCGGGTGATTTTACTCCTCCATCTCGATTTGTCCGTGCTACTTTCTTCCAATTGACAGCTCCGCAACAGGCCTCTGCTCAGGAAAGTATTTTTCAGGCATTTCATATCCTGAATAATTTCGATATTCCAACAGGTACTGAGCAGCCATGGGGAAAAGCTTCTGCTGATGTACCAAGTGCTACTCAGTTTACAGTTGCTACAGATACACAAAATTGTATCATTTATTATCGAACTATGTATAATAGTAATATTCGTTGTATTGACCTAAAAACTATTGATTTTAAGAATATTAGATATTATAGTATGCCTTTGGATAATGTAAAGAGGCAACCTGTCGAATTGATCAATATACGATGATACAACGCTCATTTAAAGATGATTTCTTTTATAGTCATTGGGATCTGGCAAGATAATTATGAACATTTAGGATCTCACAATCGCATGTTTCCAGATTATATTTGGAAACATGCGATTGTGAGATCTTTACAAATGAGACAAAAACAAGCAGTACATTTATGTATCTGGAGAAACATGATATAACATTTTTATTGTTTATGGTTTTTATTGAGTATGTTATTTTTAATGGGAATATCTCGGATTTTTATTGATTTGATATACCTTGTTGAAAAATGAATTTTGAGTTAATACTGGTTCTCTGAAGTCTTAAAAAAATCCTTTTAAAAGAAGAAAGCTGTCCTAGTATTTTTGAATTTATGGTCATTTCCCTGTATAGGATGGAAAAAGGCAGCTTGTTCCGTTTTTTATGTCATAAAACCGTATGTTACAAAATACTCTTTAAGCTTTGCTTTGTGAAAATGGATGCAACCGCCCCATCCTCCAACTAAGTCGATTAAAAACTTTGACAAATAATTATAACCTGTCCCCTGATTTTAGGTAGTGCATTCTTTTTTGCTCTGGAATTTCAAGCTGTTGAGTTATGAAAATGATATCTTTTTACAACATTGTATAGCATTATCAGATTGCGCAATGACAATGCTCCCTTTCCTTCGTAAGTGTATCTTCCATATGCTTCTTTTACTAAAACAAGTCATATTACCTGCCAAAAGTTTTAGTTTTTTCCCAACAGGACATCTCCAGTCCTCTTTCTGTTACAAAAATCAGATAGAAAGCACGCTGTGCAGCGAGAGGAAACACCATAAGCACATACGGAGGGGCACAATGGAATCGGTACTAGGAAAGTTAGTACAATACCTGTGTTTGGTTGATAAAGAATACATCAGGATAATGGAGATATTGTGAACAGTGATGCATAGAGTTACCGTAGGCGAAAAAGGAGAATGGCTATATAACAATGAACCTGAATTCTTAGAACTGTTCAGGACGTATGCAGGAGAAGATCAATAACTATCCTAACATACGAAGAACAATGTGTTTTTCTATCTCTGTATTGATTCTTAATAGAATCTTAAGGAAATGACAAATAAACGGTTTCAGATAATGACTTATGTTATGAACAAAGAAGTCACTCGTTTAAAACAAGAATACATAACGAACTAAAATTCTTTTATTGGAAGTTTTAGTATTTTGACTAAAGGAATGCAATTTGGAAAGATGTAGATTAGTTATATAAATCTTTCATACTACTATTTGATGAATTAACTCTGTTACATAATATTGTTTTATATAATCCAAATTGCTAGACCATATTGATAAATCATAGAGCCAAAATGATAATCAATAATATTTTATCTTGTTTTTATTTGCACAGTAAATAATGCGCTGCGTATTATATTCAATAAATATATTGTTGCTAATTATACAATTTGTTTGCCTTAGATGATTAATATTCTTCTTGGCAAGATTTATAGATATATTATTTTTATCAATTATTGTTGTAAATATAAATATGAAAAGTAAATTCACATTATGGAGTGTTGTCTTGTTCTTGGCCGGATTTATATTTATAGGATGTGACAATGAACGAACGGAAAACGCATCTGATTTTCAGACAGGAATTCATAAAATTGTAATCCAACAGTCCGGTGACACAGATTCATTTGAAGTGAGTGTAAGTATCGGTGGTGCTGACAAGGGTGGTCCTGCCAAGTTGTACAATGACAAGGGAGAATACATTGGTGATTCCTATTCTGCCCAAATAAGGACGGCAACCATGTCTTGTCGTACAAATGGGAACGCGTTTTTCATGACCTGTGCCGGTTCGGTTTCCAGTATCTCGGAGGCGGGTAAACGACTTCATATAACAGTAATAGGCTACATTGACGACAAGGAGGTTAACCGTTTGGAAAAAGAATATATAACAGATGGTAATACCCTTATTGAAACTTTCAGCGTTTCAACCAAGGAGATATGATCCGGGTAGAATACAGAACTTGTATTAAAAAGAGCATAACGCCTGAACATGTTTCTTATCGAACTTTTTTTCCTAACTAAATAATTTATGAATACACTTCAAAAAACAGCGGGAGCAATTCTGTCGCTCTCGCTATTGTGTGGGATGCAGGTTTATGCGTTCTCTGACTACCCTTCCCTGAGGGGACAAATTATCGAACAGAGTGATATCTGTCAAGGAGTTGTCAAAGATGCCAATGGCGAAAGCATTATCGGCGCATCCGTACTTGTCAAAGGGACGACAAACGGCAGCATTACGGGACTTGACGGTGATTTTTCCCTTAGGAACGTAAAAAAAGGGATATAATTGTTGTTTCTTATGTCGGCTATCAGAGCCAGGAAATAGCCTGGACAGGTGAACCGTTAAACATCGTTTGAAGGAAGATGCCGAAGTCCTTGACGAGGTGGTTGTTATTGGCTATGGTGCTGTAAGAAAAGCGGATATGGCCGGTTCCGTAGCCGTGCTGGACAACAAAAATTTCAAGGACCAGCCTATAACCCAGGTTGCAGACGCTCTTCAGGGGCGTGTCAGTGGCGTTCATGTTGAGAACAGCGGCGTCCCCGGGGGAAGCGTGAAAATCCGCATCCGCGGTGCTAACTCCATCAGCAAAAGCAACGACCCTTTGTATGTGGTTGACGGAATCGTCCGCGAAAGCGGTTTGGACGGTATCAATCCCGAGGACATCCGTTCGATGCAGGTTCTCAAAGATGCATCGTCCACTGCCATATACGGTTCCAGGGGTTCGAACGGAGTCGTTCTGATCACTACCAAGAGTGGTAAGGCCGGTGTGCGTGAAATTATGTTCGACGCATCAGTGGGAGTTTCCAATGTATATAAGAGATACGATATCCTTGGAGCATACGATTACGCTCTGGCGCTCAAGGAGGTCAAAGGTATTGATTTCTCAAACGAAGAGATGCAATCCTATCAGAACGGAACGGCGGGCATCGACTGGCAGGATGAGATTTTCCGTACGGGGATCACCCAGAATTACAAGTTGGCTCTTTCCAATGGTAGCGAGAAGACCCAATATTACATTTCCGCCAACTACATGAGCCAGGAAGGTGTGGTCATTGAATCGAAGAACGAGCGTTATCAGGCGAAGGCGAATCTTTCCTCACAGCTTACCGACTGGCTGCATATCACGGCTGACATCAAGCTTCCCACGGTGTGCGTCGCGGGGGATCTTTTGCCTCCGGTAAGGATAATCCGATCTGGATTGCTTTGAACTATTCGCCTACCATGACGATGATGGCCGAAAACGGGAACTATAACACCGATACTTATAATTCCATAGCTTCCAACCCGGTCGGTATCCTAAAGCTGCAGTCGGGAGAGACAATGACCAATGTTTTCAACGGACGTGTTGATTTGCGCCTTGATATAATGAAGGGGCTGACATTCACCACAACCAATGGCGTGGACTATTATGACGGGAAAAGTTATAGTTTCAGCTCCAAACGAGTGGGGACCAAGAGTGGTATGGGCAACAATGACACTTACCGCCTGATGCTGCAGAGTTCCAACAACCTGACATATACGGGTTCTTGGAACGACCATCATCTGACAGCCACGGCCGTATATGAGGTGACCTCCTCCGAAACCAGGACAATGGGTATAACCGGTAACAACCTCCTGACCGAGGGTGTGGGCTGGTGGAATGTGGGTATGGCTTCCTCTCGTGATGCAAACAATGGTTACGAGCAATGGGCGTTGATGTCGGGAGTGGCCCGTGTCATGTACAATTATAAGGATCGTTATATGCTTACCGGAACATTTCGTGCCGACGGTTCTTCTCGCTTTGCCAAAAAGAAATGGGGGTACTTTCCTTCTATTGCCGCAGCTTGGACGTTGAGCAATGAGGATTTCATGAAGGATGTTTCCTCGGTTCAGGACATTAAACTTCGCGCCAGTTATGGTATTGTGGGTAGCCAGGCTATCAGTCCTTACGCGACCATGGGCCTTATGAGTGCTACTGCATACAATTTTGGAACCAACAGTAATTTTACCGGTTATTGGGCAAATGACATAGCGACTCCTGAGCTACGTGGGAGAAGACCAAACAGTTCGACCTGGGCTTGGAGTTCTCCCTGTTTGACAGGCGGCTGAATTTCAGTGTGGACTATTTCTATAAGCGTACTACAGATGCGTTGCTTAAAAGAAGTATCCCCGGATATGTCGGCGGTAACTCTTTTTGGGTGAATGACGGCGAAATCAGTAATCGTGGTATTGATTTGAGCGTGACCGCCCGGATTATGCAGAATGACCGGTTCCAATGGACCTCCACCTTGAACGGTACTTATTTGAAGAACCGCGTGGAACGCCTTTCCGGTGGTGAGAATGATTTCATCAACGGCTCCAGTCCGGCTGCCGGTATGGTTGATTATGCCACCATTATCAAGCCGGGTGAGGCCATCGGTACTTTTTGGGGATATGAATGGACCGGCTTGGATGAAAAGGGACATGACACTTACACGGATGTAGATGGAAATCAGATGATAGACGGTGGCGACCGCAAGGTCATCGGCAAGGCCAATCCCGATTTCACCCTGGGATGGAATAACTCCCTGTCTTATAAAAACTGGGATCTGAACCTGTTCTTCAACGGATCTTTCGGAGCCAAGCGTTTGAATCTTGTAAGATATACGATGGCTTCGGCCGAAGGGAATTCCCGCTTTGTAACTCTGGCAGACGCTATCTGAAGGGATTCGACAAGATTGGCTCTTCGGCAACATACCCGAGCCTGACCGAAGGTGGAAATAATCTGCAGCCGGTTTCAACCAAATGGCTGGAGAACGCGGACTTCCTTCGTCTGGAGAATATCAGTCTTTCATACACTTTCCCCAAAAAGACAACGGGATTCGCTGATTTGCGGCTTACTTTCAGCTGTCAGAACCTTTTTACAATAACCGGGTACAAGGGGATGGATCCGGCCGGTACTACCTTCTCGAACAGCAGCGTTGACGTTGACGCGGGTATTGACATGGGAGCTATCCTTCCCCAAGAACATTCACATTCGGTCTCCGGATGAATTTTTAAATCTAAAATAGAAGAACTTATGAAAATAAAAATAATAGCAGGCACTATGGTTGCCCTGTCATTTTCACTGATGTCGTGCAGTGATTTCTTAACGGAAGATCCCAGGGGAAAACTCACTCCGGAAAACTTCTTCTCTACCCAGGATGAATTGAACATGAGCATATATGCCCTTTACCAGAAGTCAATCTTTCACAGATATATACGAACATGCAGCTGCCCCAGTGGCAGGGGGATGATATAACGACCAATCCGGGGAGCAACAAACAGCCTGCCGCAGAAATGGACAAGTTTGCCGCAGCAAACAACAACAAGGGTGTCAAAGATGCGTGGAACATGCATTATGCCATTGTAAAGGCTGCCAATTTGATCATACAGGGGGCCTCTAAAACACCTACCACTCAAGATGAGATAAATATCGCCCTCGGGCAGGCTAAATTCTGGAGGGCATACGCTTATTTTACCTTGGTGCGACTTTGGGGACCGCTGCCGATGAATCTGACAATGTCAACGATGATTATACCAAACCTCTATCCCCCGTGGAAGAAGTGTATGGTCATATTGTGCAGGACCTGACCGAAGCTGAGGCCGTATTGCCTACGGGTTACAGTGGCAGCCCCCGCTTTCTGAACGGAGTGAATGTGTATGTAACCCGGCAGGCAGCCAAATCTACTTTGGCAGCAGTGTATATGGCTATGGCCGGCTGGCCGATGAACAAAACGGAATATTACGCAAAGGCTGCTGAAAAGGCGAAGGAGGTCATTGAGGGTGTGAACAGAGGTGAATACGAGTATAAGCTCGATAAGGATTACAAAGATGTGTATGCTATGAGCAATAACTATAATAATGAGACGGTGCTCGGCATAAACTATTCACCGTTCGTGGATTGGGCCCAGGATTCGGAGCTTACTTCATGTAACCAGTTTGAATCGCTGGGCGGTTGGGGAGACGCCTGGGGTGAAATTCGTTTCTGGAAGGAGTTTCCTGACGGTCCGAGAAAAGATGCGACTTATGATCCCAAGATTCGTCTGAAAGACGGAACGTTGGTTGACTGGTGGGAGTTGAAGGAGGACGGTACCCCTGTCGTTCCGGAACATCACCCCATGTTCAGTATATTCTCCGTCAACTGGATCCTGCGTCAAAAGTGAATACCAGTGCCCCGTATGATTATACAAAACCGGCCAGTCAGAACATGTGTAATGACCATCGGCATAGAATCATTCGTTATTCGGAGGTTTTGTTGTGGTATGCGGAGGCCAAGGCCAGGACGGGGCAGACGGACGAGTTGGCATTCAAGTGTCTGAATGATGTCCGCGAGCGTGCCGGACTGGAACCGCTCACCGGACTTTCTGCAGATGACCTTGCCGAAGCGGCTTATAAGGAGCATGGTTGGGAGGTGGCAGGCTACTGGGTGGCCCTTGTCACACGCCGTGCGGACCAGTTCCGTATGAACAGGCTGAAAGACACCTTTAAGGAAAGAGCGGAGAACACGGCTGTTGAAGTCGCCGACGGGATCCTGGTAAAGGAGTCTGTAGAATATACGAACAGGACATGGAGTGACAATCTGATGTATCTTCCATATCCTGATATGGATTCCCAGAAAAACCCGAATCTGGTAAGGTGATTTTTTATTTTAAGCCAGAGGGCTACCCGCAATCACCCGTTGATTGGCGGGTAGCTCCTCTGATTTTCAATGTATAATTTTTTAATATCATGTACTAAATTTTGAATTGTTTTTTCCGTGTTCTCTGCTCCTGCCTTTCCGGTCATATGTTTTCGGAAAGAAGGGTATGTGACTTGCACGTGACTTTTAAGCTGATAGGGGAATGGGGTGTGGAGATCGTTCCCGTGGCATTATTGTTCATTCTTATGTTTTTCTCCCTTTTGGAAACTCAGGAGGTATCATTCCTGTCCCCATTGATATCCATGTTTGCGGATAGTCATTTGTAACGTGCTTGCGGCATGATAATGTCGGAAATCACGGACAAACGCATAATAGGTACACATTCGATTTTTAGTAATAACGGATTGGAATCATGAACATTCTGAAGTTACAAGGATTGGACGGTCGGCTTTTTGACCTTGTCGCCCCTTTGGTAATGAACCCGGCCGTATTGCGGCAAAATAATAATTACCCTTTCAAAACGACGCGTAACCATGTCTGGTACATTGCCATGGATGAGCAAAGGGTGTTGGGATTCATGCCCGTGAAAATGACCTTGACAAACAATTGCATAGATAACTACTATATTAGCGGGGATAACTCCTCTGTAATAGAGGTGTTATTGGACCGTATTATCCATGATTTTTCTTCTGATGGTTCCCTTGTGGCCGTTGTACACGAACGCCACGTGGAAGACTTTTCAATGAAGAATTTTATCCCCTGTGTCGAGTGGAAGAAGTATGTCAAGATGCGTTATCATGAAGGAGGTGGGGCATGATGCGCCGGATGGATGTCCACGAGGCCGCCAACCGGAGATTGAAGATCATCTTTGACTATTTTGATTACGTGTATGTCTCTTTTTCCGGTGGCAAGGATAGCGGTATCCTTCTCCATTTGTGCATGGATTATATCCGCATGCATGCACCCGGTAGAAAACTGGGTGTGTTCCACATGGATTACGAGGTGCAGTACCGCCAGAGCACGGAGTACGTGGAAGGATGTTTTCCAACAACCGGGATATCCTTGAAGTGTTCCACTGTTGTGTCCCCTTCAAGTACCCACATGTACTTCCATGTACCAGCAGTACTGGCGTCCCTGGCAAGAGGGGTACCAGAATATCTGGGTTCGCCAGATGCCGGGCACCGCTCTTAGCGTGAAAGATTTTGATTTCTGGAACGACAGCCTGTGGGATTACGACTTCCAGTCTCTTTTCCCTTCCTGGATACGTCGTAAGAAGGGATGCAAGCGTGTTTGCTGCCTCGTGGGGATCCGCACGCAGGAGAGCTTCAACCGGTGGCGGGCGATTCATTCCGACAAGAATTACCGTAAGCTGGCCAACTACAAGTGGACTCACCGTGTAGGATATTACACTTATAACGCCTACCCGATATACGACTGGAAGACAACGGACGTGTGGACGGGGTATGCCCGGTATGGTTGGGATTATAACCGTTTGTATGACTTGTATTACCAGGCCGGGATTCCCTTGTCCCGCCAGAGGGTGGCCAGCCCGTTTATCTCACAGGCCGTTTCGACCCTGCATCTTTATAAAGTTATTGATCCGGATACCTGGGGACGCATGGTCAGCCGGGTCAACGGCGTCAGTTTCGCCGGAATGTACGGGAACACGGTTGCGATGGGCTGGCGCTCCATCAGTGTCCGGACGGGTTCACGTGGAAAGAGTACATGTACTTCCTCCTTGACACGCTTCCCCGGGCGACAAGGGAGAACTACCTGGAGAAACTGAGGGTGAGCCAGAAATTCTGGAGGGAAAAAGGAGGCTGCCTGAGAGAGGAAACGATTGGGAAGCTGCGTGCGGCCGGTGTACCGTTCACGGTGGAAGAATGCACGGCATACCGGACTGACAAGAGGCCCGTCCGCATGGAGTATATAGACGAGATAGATATCCCTGAATTTCGTGAAATACCCACTTACAAACGAATGTGCGTCTGCATCCTGAAAAACGATCATACCTGCAAGTATATGGGTTTCACGCAGACCAAACGGGAGAGGGAGATGAAAGAGAGAGTTTTGAAAAGATATAAATTGTGATTGTCATGTCAAGTTTTAAAAGTCCGGCGTATAACGTCAAGGCCGTGCCAGTCGAGAAAATCGTGGCCAACAGCTATAACCCGAATGTCGTTGCTCCCCCGGAGATGAAACTGTTGGAACTGTCCATCTGGGAAGACGGTTACACGATGCCCCTCGTGTGTTATTACCGGGAAGAAGAGGATATCTACGAGCTGGTTGACGGTTACCACCGCTATCTGGTTATGAAAACATCCGGCAGGATTTACAAGCGCGAGAACGGATTGCTGCCTGTAACGGTCATAAACAAAGACATCTCGAACAGGATGGCCTCGACTATCCGTCATAACAGGGCCAGGGGAATGCACTCGCTGGAACTTATGACAGGTATTGTGGCGGAACTGTCAAAATCGGGTATGTCCGACAGCTGGATCATGCGCAACATAGGCATGGACAAGAACGAGTTACTCCGTTTCAAACAAATCTCAGGTCTGGCTGAATTGTTTCGTGACAGGAGTTTCGGGCTCTCAGACGACTGGTTGGAGGAATAAAACGGTCTGTCTGGTATCCGTAACAAATATACATGGTGTTTATGCTTGCAAATCATTATTTGTAGGTATTGCGAGTGATGATTAAAACCGTTAATTTTGCAAACTAATGGATCGTACGAAAAAAAGACAGAGACAGCGGGCTGTCATAGCATGTATGTTGTTGCTGACATTGATGCCCTTTTTCCTCGTGAAAGCTTTTCATGTTCACGGGGAACATTCGTGCGTATCCTATAACGAACAGGGACACTCCCGTCACGATTCTCCTGAAAATTGTACCATCTGTCTCTTTACGCTCTCCCCGTTTGTCGAGGCAGGGATTTTTATATACGATTATATTCCGACTGGCAGGCCTGTAAGGTATCTTATCTCCGGGGAAACAGATGTCATCGTCATTCTTTTCCCGCATTTCCTCCGTGCACCCCCTGTGTGTTTGTCATAACTCCCTTGAGGGATTCGCATGCCATCACTGTGATTGCGTGCAGGGGCTTTTCATGTCCTGTCTTAACAGATTATAACCCGTTTATATTTTTTCAAGTATGACATTTCATGCATATCTCCAGTATGTGTGCCTGCTTGTTGTCTGCCTATGTACCCTCCCTTCTCCCATGGAAGCACGGTACAGGCTGACCGGCAATCGACGGGTACACGCGATACTCTGCTGGTCATTGACCAGGAAAGCGGGCTTCCCATTGAAGGGGCCTATATCCTGACCGGGGAACGGTTACTTGTCAGCTCCCCCCGTGGAATGATTGTTTTCGGTCATGAACGTGTTTCATGGATACGGTCCTCGTGCAGTGCCTGGGTTACGGTTCCCGGCGTGTGCCTTTGAACGAGGTATTCAAAGAAAGCAGCATACATACCGTATGTCTCTCCCCGGACATACAAAAACTCGGGGAAGTGGTCGTGACCGGTGAACGTGCCGGGGCGTCACCCAACGTGGTGAGCCGGCGCCTTTCATCTCCCGAGATCAGGAACGCGCTGGGAACCTCGCTTGCCACCCTGCTCGAACGTGTCAGCGGGGTAAGTTCCATCAGCACGGGAACCACTGTATCCAAACCCGTTATCCAAGGAATGTACGGGAACCGGATACTGATCATCCATAACGGTGCCCGCCAGACTGGGCAGCAATGGGGGGCCGACCACGCTCCCGAAGTGGACATGAACGGCAGCTCCTCTGTTTCGGTAATCAAGGGCTCCGATGCGGTAAGATACGGTTCGGATGCCTTGGAGGGATTATCGTCATGGAGCAGTCTCCGCTTCCTTTCAGAAAACGCTCCCTTCAAGGGGGAATCTCCGCACTTTACGGAAGTAACGGGCGTCGCTACGTGGCTACCGGACAGCTCGAAGGTGCTTTTCCCGGTGATTTCGCTTGGCGTCTGCAGGGAACCTTGTCAAATTCCGGGGACCGTTCCACTGCGCACTATCTTCTGAACAACACGGGAACCAGAGAGTATCACGCTTCTGCCTCTCTGGGCTATGACCGCGGACGTCTGAGAGTGGAAGGTTTCTACAGCCGCTTCTACAGCCGGACAGGGGTGATGCTCAGCGCCCAGATGGGTAGCGAGGACCTGCTGGCGGAACGTATCCGGCTTGGTCGCCCCCTGCACACGGATCCCTTCTCCCGTGGTATCAGGCTCCCTGCCAGGAGGTCACCCATCAGATCGCATTCGGCAGGATGCGGCTCGGCATGAAGAAGGGGGGAAGTCTTCACTGGCAAAGTACCTGGCAGAAGGACGATAGGCAGGAAAACCGTGTCCGGCGGCTGGATTCTAACATTCCGGCGGTTTCCCTGCACCTGAATTCATTCCAGCATCTTCTGCGCTGGAAGCGGGATTACCGCTCCTGGCAGGTCGAGGCGGGAGGTCAGGTCATGTTCATCGAGAACCACAGCCGCGCGGGTACCGGATTCGTGCCCGTTATCCCGAACTACACGGAGACACAGGCAGGGATATACGGAATCGGGAAATATCACCTGGCCAGGGGAGGCGTTGAAGCAGGCCTCCGCCTGGATATGCAGGAAACCCGTGCCAGTGGTTATGACTGGACGGGAAGCCCCTATGGCGGGATAAGAAAGTTTAACAACGTGTCCTACAGCCTGGGAGGACACTATCAACTTTCCAGACGCTGGAGGCTCACCTCCAACTTCGGTCTGGCTTGGCGTGCCCCTCACGTGTATGAACTGTACAGCAACGGGAACGAGCTCGGGTCTGGGATGTTTGTCAGGGGAGACTCTGCGATGCACTCGGAAAGAAGCTACAAATGGATATCTTCCTCCGTTACGGCGACGGGATGTTCAGCGTCTGTCTGGACGGTTACCTGCAATGGGTGGACGGCTATATCTATGACGGGCCGGAGAAAGAGACAGTCACCGTGATTTCGGGGGCATACCCGGTCTTCCAGTACAGGCAGACCCCGGCTTTCTTCCGCGGTATGGACTTTGACCTGCGTTTCACTCCGGGCGGTTCATGGGACTACCATGCCGTCGTCTCCTTTATACGGCAAACGAACGGACAAAGGGTAATTATCTTCCTTATATTCCCTCCTTCCGTTTCAGCCATGAACTTGCGTGGATCCACGAGACGAAATCGCATCTCAGGCTGCGTCTGAACATCAGGCACCGTTTCACCGCAAAACAGAGGCGGTTTG
>ENA-OQCK01000044-OQCK01000044.1-human-gut-metagenome-genome-assembly--contig:-NODE-44-length-67320-cov-22.922685_pt1 | contig 67320 bp, 35 predicted proteins | sample MGYA00242498_ERZ504578 | MGnify/ENA primary metagenome ERZ504578 (study PRJEB26092, sample SAMD00036229) | human gut metagenome | host: Homo sapiens | study: EMG produced TPA metagenomics assembly of...
ATAATCCAAGGTACCTTCGGGAAGAAGGAGACGGTAACCGTTAGTTTCCATAATCGCTGATGATTCGTTTGTTTCACACAAAGATAGGATTTTATCGGATATACCCCTCAGGATTTTACGTTGACCCGAAAATTCTACAACGCTTCCCACATCTCGGTTCAGTTTGGAAACTTCGATTTCTACATACTAGAATTATTTTTGAAGTTAAAAAAGTGATACTTCTTTTATTAAATAATTTAGGCTTGATATTTTCTTTTATTATGTAATTTTTGCACAAAACACTTATCGTTTTAAAAAAATATAAAGAAAAAAAGTGAATAAAGTTTTTATTCATCGATTGTATTTAATATATTTGTTTCCATCATATTAAACCTATTAAAAAAAATCTAAATGGTATGGGAAAACGCATTGTTCTGTTTTTAATGTGCTTATTAGTTGTAATAGGCCATTTATCGGCTCAAGTAACCAAAATGTCGGGAATTGTTCTTTCCAAGGATGATGGATTGCCGGTAGTAGGAGCTTCTGTGTTGATACAGGGAACTACACATGGTACGATAACAGATGTGGATGGTAAATTTGTGTTGGATAATATTAAACCAACTGATAAGAAAGTAATGGTTTCATTTATTGGTATGAAGACCCAAGTGGTTGATGTTAAATCTTTTGTCAAGGTAGTATTGGTTACAGAGTCTGAAATGATGGATGAAGTGATGGTTGTTGCTTATGGTACAGCCAAAAGGTCGGCATTTACTGGATCGGCTTCAGTTGTAAATGCTGAGAAACTTTCTAAAAGACAGACAACGAACGTCGTTCAGGCACTTGCTGGACAAGTGGCAGGCTTACAAATGACAAGTGGATCTGGGCAGCCGGGAGGAGATGCTCCAACATTGATAATTCGTGGTATTGGTTCTATCAATGCGGATAATGATCCACTTATTATTGTAGATGGTATGCCCTATGAGGGAGGATGGAACAATATCAACCCATCTGATGTTGAATCAGTGTCCGTTTTAAAAGATGCAGCATCAAATGCGTTATATGGTGCACGTGGTGCCAATGGTGTTATTATTATTACTACCAAGCAGGCAAAAGCTGGTGAAGCTGTTGTTACGGCTAGTGCAAAATGGGGAGTGAATACTCGTGGTACAATTGATTATGACTATATCAAAGATCCGGGTGAATATTATGAAGCACATTATAAGGCATTATATAATCAATTGAGGTATGTAAAGGGGCTTTCAGAAGGAGAGGCTTATGCTCAAGCTAATAAAAATATGGTGGGTAATACGAAGGAAAATGGTGGTTTGACTTATAATGTGTATAGTTATCCTGAAAACGAAAATCTTATTGGTATGAACGGAAAGCTGAATCCCAATGCAACTTTGGGCAGGGTGGTTAATGGATATATGCTTTATCCGGATGATTGGGTTGATGAAGCTTATAGTTCTGCCTTGCGTCAAGAATATAATGTGAATATTGCTGGAGGAACCGATAAGATGCAATCATATGGTTCTTTTGGTTATTTAAAAGATGATGGAATTGTTCCTAGTTCAAATTATGAACGATATTCCGCTCGTTTTAAAGGCTTGTACCAAGCAAAAAAATGGATGAAATATGGTGCTAACATCAGTTATACACATAGTAATAGTGCTTCCTTGACAGAAAAGTATGATACGGATTTATCCAGCTTTACAGAGGGCATGGCACCAATCTATCCTGTATATGTGAGGAATGCTGATGGAAATATTCTGACGGATTTAAATGGGAAAGTATATGATTATGGAACAGCGACGGCACAACTGGGATTGGCACGTCCTAACCATCCTAATTCTTCTATTCAGTCATCTATGCTTAACCAAGAAAATAGGAATGGTAATACATTTAATGGTAATGCATTTGTAGATATTACTTTTTTGAAAGATTTTAAGTTTACATTTAATGTGGGAACCACAGTTAATGAAATCAGATATTATACTACAACAAATCCATATTATGTTTTGGTGCAGAACAGAATGGCACAGTGACAATGTATCATTATCGTACTACTACATTAAACTTACAGCAGATATTGAATTATAGCCATAATTTTGGTAAACATAATATTTCGGTAATGTTGGGACATGAGAGTTATAAATATAATTATGCAGAATTATCCGCATCCAAGAAAAATATGTTTTCATATTGGGGAAACCATGAATTGAATGGGGCTGTTATAGATGGTTCAAGTGCTGCTTCTTATTCGAATGATTATAATACGGAGGGATATTTTTTCCGTGCTTTATATGATTACGATGCAAAATATTATTTTTCGGCTTCTTATCGTCGTGATGCTTCTTCGCGTTTTCATCCTGATCATTGGTGGGGTAATTTTTATTCTGTAGGCGGTGCTTATCTAATGTCTAAAGAGGACTGGTTTGATGTGAAATGGATTGATATGCTCAAAATAAAGTTCTCCATAGGACAGCAAGGTAATGATAATATAGGTTCATATAATTATACAGACAGATATAATATAGTGAATAGTAATGATGAACTTTCATTGTCTTTTAATAGTAAGGGGAAAAAAGATATAACTTGGGAAACGAATACTAACATGAATTTGGGAGTTGAGTTTGAACTGCTTAAAGGAAAACTGAATGGTGGTGTTGAATTGTTTTATCGTAAGACTACTGATATGTTAAATTGGTTCAATGTTCCTCTTTCTTTGGGTTATCCTGGGTACTATGATAATATCGGCGATATGGCGAATAAGGGTGTTGAACTGGAACTGAACTATATTCCTGTTAATAAAAAGAATTTTACATGGAAAATAAATCTGAATCTGACACACTATAAGAATAAGATTACTTATTTGCCAGATGAGAAAAAGACTACTGTTATGGATGGTCATGGAGGATATATGAATGGAAGCAGATATTATGGTGAGGATCTGCCTATCAATACATGGTATATGAAACGTTTTGCCGGTTTGTCTGAGGACGGACTTTCACTGTGGTATTATACGGATAAAGAAACCAATGAGGAAAAAACAACGACCACTTATTCTACAGGCGACTTTTATTTGTGTGGAGATCCTAATCCGGATTTGTATGGTGGTTTTGGCACTTCCATTACTTTCCATGGTTTTGATCTCTCTACTCAATTTTCCTATTTGGTTGGTGGTTTGACTTATGATTACGGTTATGCAGGTATGATGGGTAACCCAACTGCAACATCTGTAGGTAACCGTTGGCATAAAGATGTGCTAAAGGCATGGTCTCCAGAAAATCCCTCATCAACCATTCCACGTTGGTATTTCAATGATCTGAATACGACTGGTTCGTCAGACCGCTTTCTGATTGATGGAAGCTATTTGAATCTACAAAATATTCAAGTGGGGTATACATTACCTGATAGTTGGACTTCTCATTTGAAAATTAAAAATTTACGTTTATATTTTGTTTGCGATAATGTATACTATTGGTCAAAAAGAAAAGGCTTGGATCCTCGCCGTTCCATTTCAGGAGTAGGTACATCAGGAAAGATAGCTCCGTTCCGTACTTATTCCGGAGGTATCAGTCTTCAATTCTAACTTAGTTATAATCAAAAATTTTAAGACGATGAAAAAGAAAAATATATTATTTCAAACAGCGGTAGTTGCCTGTCTGCTTTTCGGTACAGGTATAAATATGAGCAGTTGTATCGAACAGACCTTTCCCAAAAGCTCTACCGCTATTTCCGAGCAGATTGCAGAATCACCAGCTGCTATGAATGCTATGTTAAATGCCGTGGTAGGCTTTGTTAATGCATATAATACTTATGGACAAGGTTATACTTGGGACTTGGGCTATACCTCATACGGTATTATAAGAGAAGTTATGTGTGAGGATTTTTATATATATAAATCTGGTTATGATTATTATAATTCTTTCGGATTGTGCCGTAGCTTGGCTGATAATTCAGAGGTGAATTCTATTTATTATTACTACTATAAATTTTTGAATAATGTCAATAATTTAATCCGTATTGTGGATCTTGATAATACTACAGAGACAAATAGGCAATATGTAGGAATAGCCAAAGCCTTTCGTGCGATGATTTACATGGATATGGCTCGTCTGTTTGAGTTTAAGAAGACTGGATTTTCTAAGCTGGATGACGAGGCTGCTACCAATGGGTATATGATTAACAGTCCCTATCATTGGTGAGAATATAACGGAAGCAGAAGCACGTAATAATCCGCGGGTTCCTTTTTATACTATTTACAGATATATCTTGGATGATTTGGAGAATGCAGAAGTTCTATTAGCTGATTACTTGAGGCCTACTAAGAATATGCCTGATTTGTCCATTATATTTGCATTAAAAGCTCGTTTTTGGCTAGAATTGGGTACGCGATTTGAAAAGTATTCTAATGATTTGGCAGCACTGATCCAGAATGTGGATTTAGATATAGATTCGGATAAGGATTGTTATATTAAAGCTGCCGATTGTGCAAGACAGGCTATAGTTAAAAGTGGTGCTGCTCCATTGACAGAATTGGAATGGTATGGTGGAAAAGACTATTTTACGGCCTTTAACTCTATTCAGACAAGTGCATGGATGTGGGGAGGAATCATGAATAAAGAGAATATTCACAGTGTATGGCTTAATTTGGCAGGGCACTTGTGTACAGAACAGACATTTGGGGTAGGAGGAATTTCCTATGGGGCACACAGAATGATCAGTAAGGTTTTATTTGAGCAAATCTCGGATGATGATTGGCGCAAAGAAACTTGGATTGCTCCTGAAGATGCTGGAAAGGCTCCAGGTACTAAATATCATACATTGTTCACCGATGAGAATTTTAAAAAGGTGCCTGCATATGTTCATTTAAAATTCAAGCCGAAAGAAGGCAATATGATTGACGCCAATGTAGGTGCACCGATAGATAATCTTTTAATGCGTGTTGAAGAAATGTATTTTATTGAGGCTGAGGCAATAGCCGCTAGTCAGGGGGTAAGTGCTGGAATTTCTGCTTTAGAGAATTTTATGAAAACTTATCGTTACAGTTCCTATCAATGTACGGCATCTACTATGGAGGATTTTCGTAAGGAATTGATTTTGCAAAAAAGGATAGAATTTTGGGGAGAGGGTATTATTTATTGGGATTATAAGCGTTTAGAATTGCCTGTTACACGGGGGTATCCAGGTACCAATTGTCCGGTGGGGTATCGTATGAACTCTAAAGAAGGATATTGCTGTCCATGGTTCAATTTATTTTTTAGTAAGTTTGAATCTATTAATAACCAAGCTATTATATTGAATCCGGATCCTTCGGCTATAGTGGAGGACTGGACAGAATAATGAATTGTTAATTTTTAAAGATCAGTTTATGGTTTAGCATTGTGAATGTCTGGATAGACGTTCATCTTGTTCTTTTCTCTGCCGAAGCTATACTTCGGCAGAGTTCTTTTGAAAGGGGAGGTTATGGTGTGATATTGCTACTTATGGTAGAATTTCTTATAAAAACAGGTCTAATCATTGTAATAACTATTCAGGCTATTGGTTTGTGACATCTTTTTCCGATATTTGTGTGGTTGAAAAAGGTAAATACTATGTTGAAACAGATTCTTCTTATATGGTTGTATTTTTCTGCCTTGCCTTTGTTTGGTCAGAGTTTGATTGATATTAAATATTATTCAGTTCAGGATGGGTTATCACAGAAAAATATTCAGAATTTCATTCAAGATGATAATGGTTATATATGGATGGCTACGTGGAACGGACTAGAGCGTTTTGATGGATATTCTTTTACTAATTATAAAACTTATCCTGAAAGTGATGTACGTATAACAAATCATCGTTTTACCAATATTGAAAAAAGTTCTCTGAATAATATTTGGTGTCAGACGTATGATAAACATTGTTATCTGTTTAATACCCGTACTTGTCAGTATGAAGATCCCTTTCTTTTCAACAAAGGGGTGATAAACTCAGTTGAAAAACTGTATGTATTGCGTAAAGGGATAACATGGGCCGTAGGTGTACAAAATGAGTTATTCCGTTTGGATGAAAATAGATTTCCTGCTACGGAGTCAGTGCAATTATATACTGGAAAAATAGAAAATAACATAGGAGACAGTATCTATATTGTGATGCAGGACAAGGATGGAGATGAATGGATTCTGACAAATAAAGGAGCTACGATTGTAGGAAAGAAGAGTATGGCAAATCTTATGCCTTTTAAGTTTATGGTAGAGAATGCAGATGATATCTATCTTGCTACTTCAAAAGGCTTTTTTGCCCGATATGACTATCAGAGTCAAAATGTTGTTCCATGTGTCCCCAATGAACCTATGTCTGAGATTATCGGACTGAAATCTTTATCTGATCATAAAATCGCTATTTTACAGAGAAAAGAGATTCGGTTTTATAATCCGAAAACAGGCAAGTTTACTCTTTATAAAATGCCTGTAGAGATCAGTCCTGATATATATCAAGATAGAAAAGGTATTTTTTGGTTGCTGGGGGTCACGGGCGGGGTTATTCGTTTAGATTGTACTACTGAGGATATTATCTTATTAAGTTATCCTAAGTTAAAGGAAGTTCCTTTTACCAAGCCCTGTACTTTTATACATGAGGACGAGTATGGTTGTATTTGGGTGAATCCTGTAGAAGGTGAGTTATACTTTTATGATCCGATGACTAGATCTTTGGAACAGGCTTATGTTTATGAAAAAGGAGTGAGAGTACCAATCTCATTTCAGGCTTTCAGCTATTTTATTGATCATCATAAAAATCTGTGGTATACCACTCCAGGAAGTGAATTAGGATATCTTTCTTTTCATCAAAGTGGGTTGGATTATATAATCAACAGACATAAAGAGTCTGCTCGTTCGTTGATGGAAGATCATCGCAAACGTGTATGGATTGGTTGGAAACGGAATCATAAAACTCAACCGGGAAACATCTGTCTTTATGATTCGTTAGGACAGTGGATAGGAAATATTTCGCAAAAAGGAAAAATAGTGGCGGATCAGTCTGTCTCATTTAATGCTGACGTGTACTGTATTTACGAAGATAAGGATCATAACATCTGGATGGGGACTAGAGAAGACGGTTTGTTTTTATTCCGTTTTCAAGGGGAGGACAACTATCAGGTAACTTGTTACCTGCCTGATAAAGATAATCCTTACAGCATTTCTTCCAAGTCTATATTCTCTATTTTGCAAGATTCGTCTGGAAGAATATGGATTGGCACTTTCGGTGGAGGTATCAATTTGGTTGAGTCTGCTTCCGCAGGAGGAGATTTGAAGTTTGTTCATTACGGTAATATTCTCAATAATTACCCCATTCATGTATGTGAGAAAGTGCGTTGTTTATATGAGGTGGCTGATGGAGTGATTTTGATAGGTACTACTGGCGGATTGCTGTCCTGTTCTACAGATTTTTCCCGTCCGGAAGAGATTCGTTTTTTTCATAATGTTTGTGATGAGCGTTATTCCAGTTTGAGCAATAATGATATATTGGATATAACCCAAACTAAGGGTGGTAAACTGCTGGTAACTACTTTGAGTGGTGGTATTAATATTTTGGATGATGGTAGCAGTTTATCTGAAAGATTGAACTTTAAACATTACAATGCCACTAATGACCGATTACCGGATTTGTCACTGTCCAGCATAGAGGATCAAGAAGGAAATATATGGATAGTTTCAGAAAACAAGATTTCCAAATTTGATGCTGGCCTGAATCTGCTCGAAGAGTATAAAGATCAGATACAGATGGCAGAGACTAGGCCTGTTTTGCTATCTTCTGGTAAATTGCTTTTAGGGTCACTATATGGTGCGTTATGTATAATTCCCGATGAGTTGCATAAGAGTGATTTCGTTCCTCCTATCGTTTTTTCCCATCTTGACATTTATCAGAATAATACTTCTCGCAGGCAGGACATATATAGTAACGATGAGGCTCAGTACCTGCAGCCGGATGAACGTAATTTCACTATAACTTTTGCTGCCTTGGACTATGTTAACTCTCCGGCTATAAAATACGTATATCGAATTAAGGGACTGAATGACCAATGGATAGAGCTTGGAAATAATCGTTCTGCCAGTTTGGTGAATGTACCTGCCGGCGATTATCTGTTTCAAGTCAAATCCACTAATGCCGATGGGGTATGGTTGATAATGTGGCATCTTTGTCCGTACATATTGATCCTGTGTTCGGTGAAACTGTTTGGGCGGTATTGCTCTATATCACCATGGCCGTGGTGATTATGTTGGTAGTGATCTGCATTGTGTTACGCATTACTAACCTGCAAAGAAGGATAGATTTTGAACAACAGATTTCCAACTTAAAACTGCGTTTCTTTACTGATATATCCCATGAGCTTCGTACACCGTTGACGCTTATAGCCAGTCCCATTGACGAAGTCATTAGTAATGAGAAATTATCTGATGCAGGCATGGAGAATATGCAAGTGGCCAAAAGAAACACAGACAGAATGTTGCGGCTCATCAATCAAATATTGGATTTTCGCAAGATACAGAATGACAAGATGAAAGTATTGGTGGAACAAGTAGATATAATCCCTTTAATTCTAAAAATCTACGGTAATTTTGTTCCTATGGCTCATACGCATCGTATTGATTTCAGGTTGTTTTGTCCTCTCGATTCCTTTGTTATGTATACGGATGTGGACAAATTGGAGAAGATTCTTTTTAATTTATTGTCCAATGCCTTTAAATATACTCCTGATGAGAAAAGTATCTCCCTATCTGTTACTTGCGAGAAACAGATTTTGTGTTTGCAGGTGAAAGATGAGGGTAGAGGTATTAATGCCCAAAAGCTCAATCGTCTGTTTACCCGTTTTGATACTTTGGATGAGATTGATCCCAATATGTCTACCGGTATAGGACTTTCATTGGTCAAAGAATTACTGAATCTGCTTCATGGTACTGTCAGAGTAGACAGCAAACTGGGTGAAGGTAGCAGTTTCTTTATCAGACTGCCGGGTAACCGTGATGTTTTCGATGCCGATGCCAATATTGAATTTATTCTAGCGGACAGCAAGAATTCCGGACAGGAGGTGGCAATACCCGATAAGCTTACAGAAGAGGAAGAAGATAAGGAAACACGGATTCTCATTATTGAGGATAATGAAGAACTTCGCCATTTTATCTGTGGTGTGCTTGCTAGGGAGTATGTGGTTCTTGAAGCGGGTAATGGTTGTCAAGGACTTGAAATGACGTTGAGAGAATTACCCGATATCGTGATCAGTGATATTATGATGCCCGAAATGGATGGAATAGAATATCTGAAACGGGTTAAAGGAAACAATGATATTTGTCATATTCCTATTATTTTGTTATCTGCCAAGTCTTCTTTGAATGACCAAATCCAAGGACTGGAATACGGGGCAGATGAATATATAACGAAACCTTTTAGTTCTGCTTATTTGAAAGCCAGAGTAGATTCCTTACTCAAACAACGGCAAATATTGTATGATTATTACATTTCAAAGATGAGAGAAGGCGAGAAAGATACTAGTCTTATGGAACAACTTACTCCTTCTACTCCTCAAGTTACTCATTTTGATAATGATTTCATCCGGAATATTCTTCAGAGTGTGGAGGAAAACATTCAGAATTCTGAATTTAAAATTGACGATTTGGCAGAAGCTATGAGCATGAGCCGGACTGTATTCTACCGGAAGGTGAAATCTTTGATGGGAGTTTCTCCTGTAGATTTTGTAAAGACGATGCGGATTAAACGGGCTGTCCAACTTTTGGAACAAGATGAATTTACTGTATCTGAAGTAGGATATATGAGTGGATTCACTACTCCGCAATATTTCAGCAGAGTATTCAAAGAAGCAATGGGATGTACACCAAAAGAGTACAGATTAAAGCATAAAACGATTGTTGAACAAAATGTATAATTAATGCCCCAAATACTGCAATGGCTGTATAGGTATCTTGTCCTATTTTTGCATAGAATTATAAACATAATACAATACTATGCAGACAAGAACCGCTCAAATTTTGGTATCTTTGCTGTTTCTGACAACAGCCATATCTTCATGTGATAAAAAAGAAGTATCTCCGTGGAATCAAATGACCGAGGTTAATAATCAAATTGTACCTCCTGTCTTCCCTGAGAGAAGTTTCGTGATTACGGATTATCACGACGTAAAAGACACGCTTTATACGAATGCCATTAATAGGGCCATAACTATTTGTTCTGAGCAGGGAGGTGGGAAAGTTATTATTCCCGATGGAGAGTTTCTCACAGCCCCCATCCGTTTGAAATCCAATGTAAACCTTCATTTATCTGACAGTACGGTACTGAAGTTTACTACAGATCCCTTCTTCTTCGACCTTGTGCAGACTCGCATAGAAGGAATAGATTGTTACAATATCTCTCCGTTGATTTATGCCTATGGAGAAACTAATATTGCCATCACTGGTAACGGGGTGATGGATGGCCAGGCTGATAGCAGTAATTGGTTCAGTGAAAACAGAATTCGTGGTATTGTACAGGAAGATGGTAAGAAAATAAATGAGAAAACTTTGTTGTATGAAATGAAAGAGGATTCTATTCCTTTTAAAGAACGTGTCTTTATGAGAGAGAATGGTATACGCCCCCAGTTTATCAACCTCTATAAATGTAAGAATATTCTATTGGAAGGATTTACTCTCAACCGTTCTCCGTTCTGGCTTATTCATCCGTTGTTGTCCGAGAATATCACTGTCAGGAAAGTCAAAATGCAGAGTCATGGCTATAATAATGATGGTTGTGATCCGGAATCATGCAGGAATGTATTGATTGAGGATTGTGATTTTGATACAGGTGATGATTGTATCGCCATCAAATCGGGACGTGATGAAGATGGCCGTTACTGGAATATCCCCAGTGAGAATATTATAGTCCGTCATTGTAGAATGAAGGATGGTCATGCCGGAGTAGCTATTGGCAGTGAAGTGACCGGAGGATGCCGTAACGTATGGGTGGAAAATTGTACCATGGACAGTCCTGAACTCGACCGTATTATCCGTATAAAATCAAATGCCATGCGAGGAGGCGAAGTAGAAAATATATTTATCCGGAATATTAGGGTAGGTGAATGTAAGGAGTCTATTTTAGGCTTTGAATTGAAATATTGGCATGTGGATGACGGACCGTATCTTCCTTATTTTCACAATATTCATTTGGAAAATATCACAAGTAAGAAAAGTCAGTATGTTTTGCATCTGGATGGTTTTGAGGATAAAATACAGGCGCGAGATATTTTTGTGAAAGATTGCACTTTTGATGGAGTGATGAAACCGGAAATAAATAAGGTGACTGGTGTTGAAAACATTCACTTTGAGAATGTAACAGTAAATGGACAGGATTTTAAAGGAGTATAAAGTAATGAACAGATTCGTATTTTTATTAGGTTTTCTTTTGATGGCATTGATGACGGTTACTCTTCAGGCTCAGAAAATAATTCCTTTGTGGCAGAATAATATGCCCAATAGCAAAGGTATAGTTCTTAAAGATTCTGTAGTCAGGGAACGTGTGGTACAAGTCGGAATTCCTGCTGTTCATGTTTATGAACCGTCAAAAGCCGAGCGTACCGGTACGGCGGTATTGATCATTCCTGGTGGCGGATATGTGAAACTGGCGCATGAAATCAGCGGTATCGCATTGGCAAAATGGTATAATACCTTGGGAGTAACGGCTTTTGTCCTGATACATCGTTTCCCGCAATCACCGGATGTAATAGAATCTTACAAAGCTCCTTTGCAGGATGGACAACGTGCTCTTCGCTATATACGTGCTCATGCGGAGGAATATGGAATAGATATTCATAAAGTGGGAGTGATGGGTTGTTCTGCCGGCGGTCATCTGGCCACTTCATTGTGTGCTATTGATGAAGACTGGTCAAAAGTGGGCGATGCACTGGATGCATATAGTTGTAAACCTTCTTTTGCTGTATTGATATCTCCGGTTATTTCTATGGATGACGCTATTGTTCATAAAGGGAGCCGGACAAATCTGTTGGGAAAGCGGGAACAGGATATCGCTCTCAGAAACTTGTTTTCTTTGGAAAAACAAGTGGATGGTAACACGGCACCGGCTATCTTGTTTCATGCTTCTAATGACAAGGCTGTTTCTCCTTTGAACAGCGTCGCTTATTATACAGCCTTGTATAAAGCGGGAATAGAGAAATCTTCGTTGCATCTGTTTCCTGTCGGTGGGCATGCCATCTCTTTGCGTGCACAAAGGGGAAGCACGGTCATGTGGCCGGAGTTGGCTGAAGCTTGGTTGATAGAGAATGGATTTCTTTCTCCATTATAAAAGTCGATGATATTTATTAATTTAATTATAAAATGACACGTAAGTTATTAAAAATAGCACTTGTAGTTTTGCTATTTGTAGTCAGCATCAGCATAGATGCTCAGGAAAAACCTGTATTATGGTATGATAAGCCTGCCAGATATTGGGAAGAGGCATTACCTTTGGGAAATGGACGATTGGGAGCCATGGTATATGGTAATCCTGTAACCGAAGAGATTCAATTGAATGAGGAAACAGTATCGGCAGGTTCTCCTTATAAAAATTATAATCCTGAGGCTAAAGGAGCGTTGGCGACCATCCGTCAGTTAATTTTTGCTGGTAGATATCCTGAAGCTCAAGCGTTGGCAGGTGAAAAAATCCTCTCCAAGAACGGTTTCGGGATGCCATATCAGACAGTGGGCAGCTTGCGTCTGGACTTTCCTAGTCATGAAAATTATACAAACTTCCGTCGTGAATTGGATTTGGAAAAAGCTGTAGCCACGACTGCTTATACTGTAAATGGAATAGATTATAAGCGTGAGGTCTTTACCTCTTTTGTCGACCAGCTGGTCATTGTCCGCCTTACTGCTTCTCAACCGGGAAAACTTACTTTTTCCGCTTCCCTGACTTGTCCTCAGAAGGTGGATGTTACCGTTTCTGGAAAGAATGCCTTGATTTTGGAAGGCACAACTAAAGGAGACGATTTCACAAAAGGTTCTATTTGTTTCCGTGCAGATTTGAAGTTAGATTTACAGGGTGGAAAGAGTGTGGCAGGAGATACATTATTATCCGTGACTAATGCTAATAGTGCTACTATTTATATCGCCATGGCCACTAATTTTGTGAATTATAAGGATATATCCGGAAATCCATCCGGGCGTAATAAGGTATCCATGAAGAATGCCGGAAAGAATTATGCCCGAGCTTTACAGGCTCATATCAGTGCATATCAAAAATACTATAACCGTGTATCTCTGAATTTGGGACGCACTTCGCAGGCTGATAAACCTACTGATGTCCGGATAAAAGAATTCGCTATTTCCGATGATCCCCATCTGGTTGCTCTTTATTTTCAGTTCGGTCGTTATTTGCTTATTTCCAGTTCTCAGCCGGGAGGACAACCTGCTAATTTACAAGGTATTTGGAATCAGAAACTAAATCCTGCTTGGAAATGCCGTTATACCACCAATATCAATGCGGAAATGAATTATTGGCCTGCCGAAGTTACCAATTTGCGTGAGATGCATGAGCCTTTCCTACAAATGGTGAAAGAATTGTATGAGAACGGTCAGGAGGCTGCCCGGGAGATGTATGGTTGCCGGGGATGGGTATTGCATCACAATACGGATTTGTGGCGTATGAATGGTGCTGTAGATAGGGCTTATTGTGGACCGTGGCCTACCTGTAATGCGTGGTTATGTCAACATTTGTGGGACCGTTACCTCTATTCGGGTGATAAGGAATACCTGGCTTCCGTGTATCCTATTCTGAAGAGTGCTTCAGAATTTTTTGTTGATTTTTTAGTAAGAGATCCCAATACCGGTTATCTGGTAGTCACTCCTAGTAACTCTCCGGAGAATTCGCCTAGTATTTGGAAAGGGAAAGCCAATCTGTTTGCAGGTATCACGATGGACAATCAGTTGGTATCCGATTTATTTTCAAATACTCGTTCAGCAGCACAGATTTTGAATCTGGACAAGCAATTCTGTGATACCATTCTGTCATTAAAAAGGCAACTTCCTCCCATGCAAGTAGGGCAATACGGACAGTTGCAAGAGTGGTTCGAAGACTGGGATAACCCTAATGACCATCATCGTCATATCTCTCATTTATGGGGACTTTTCCCCGGTTATCAAATTTCTCCTTATTCATCACCTATACTTTTTGAAGCTGCCCGTAATACATTGATACAGCGTGGTGATCCTTCTACTGGTTGGTCTATGGGATGGAAAGTCTGTTTTTGGGCAAGATGTTTGGATGGGAATCATGCATTTAAGTTGATTGCCAATCAGTTGAATTTTGTTTCTCCTGAAGTACAGAAAGGTCAGGGAGGAGGTACTTATCCAAATTTATTCGATGCTCATCCGCCTTTCCAGATTGATGGAAATTTTGGTTGTGCAGCCGGAATTGCTGAAATGTTGATGCAGAGCCATGATGGGGCTGTTCATTTACTTCCTGCTTTACCTGATACCTGGAAAAATGGAGAGATTAGGGGGCTTCGTGCACGTGGTGGTTTCGAAATCGTTTCTCTGAAATGGAAAGACGGCAAGGTAGAGTCGGCAATTATCAAATCTACTATCGGTGGTAATCTTCGCTTACGTGTGCACAATACTTTGGCGATGGATGGTATGACATTGGTTAAAGCGGAAGGAGATAATCCTAATCCCTTGTTTGAAAAGCAAGAAATCAGTCGTCCGCTGGTTAGTGAGAAAGTTCCATTGAAAGGAGTGGAATTGAAAGATTCTTATTTATATGATGTAGCTACTGAAGCAGGACAGACTTATACTTTTATTTCAAGTTGTCTTTGATTTTACAAGAATATTTTCTGATATAAATTCAAATATGAAAAAAATATCAATTTACTGTTTTATACTAATATCTTTAGGATTTATCGGTTGTACTTCTAAAACCCATGAAAAAACAATTGAGGATTTCGACATTCGGGAAATGAGCCTGCAAGTAGATACGCTTTATAGTAGGATGACACAAGCCGAAAGAGTTGCACAATTGTATGGTATTCGTCCGAAAGAAATAATGGAGGATGGAAAACTGTCATTAGAAAAGTGTAAAGAGAAGATACCTGACGGTATAGGGCATATTTGTCAATATGCTTGCGCTTTAGATATGGAACCAAATGAACTGCGTGATTTTGTGCGTGATCTTCAAAATTATCTGATACATGAGACTCCCTCAGGTATACCAGCCATATTTCACGAAGAGGCCATTACCGGACTGGCTGCCAAAGGAGCGACCGTTTATCCCCAACAATTGGGTATAGCCTGCACATGGAATCCGGAACTGGCTACAGTAAAAACGGAACAAACGGCGGAAGTCATGCGCTCTGTTGGCGCTACTCTTTGCTTTGTCACCCATGGTCGATCTCATACGTACCGCTCATTGGCCACGTATAGAAGAATCCTATGGTGAAGATGGGTATCTTAGTGCAGCTATGGGAGTCGCTTTTGTGGAAGGTCTGCAGAAGAAAGGATTGAAAAATGGAGTTGCTGCGTGCACCAAGCATTTTTTGGGATATGGTGGAGGCTCTTCTTTGAGTTGGAAAGAAATTTATGAGGAAGTGCTTTTGCCACATGAAGCTATGATACGACAGGCGGGATGTAAGGTTTTGATGACATCCTATGGCCGGTTCCGTAGTGAACAAGCCGTATCCAGCGATACTCTTCTGAATAAAATATTACGTGGATATCTTGGATTTGACGGAGTAGTGGTCAGTGACTATGGGGCAGTAGGATATGCTAGTCAAAAAGGAAATCCTGATATCTTGAAACAACGGGCTGTTGAGGCTCTAACCGCAGGTAATGACATTGAATTACCATCAAATAACTGTTATAAATATCTGCCCGAATTAATAGGAGACAGTTTGGTTAATGAGAAATATTTTGAGATTGCGGTAAAACGTGCATTAATGTTGAAAGCACGTCTGGGCTTATTATCTACAGACCGGAAGCTTTATGCAACAGGAAATTTGGATTTGGATTGCCCCGAATATCGTAAAACTTCTTATGACTTGGCATGTCAATCCATTGTCTTGTTAAAAAACAACAATGTATTGCCCCTTTCTGGCAAATATAGAAAAATAGCTTTGGTCGGTCCGAATGCAAATACATATTGGTGTATGTTAGGAGATTATACATATCAGTCTATGCAGGCATTCTGGTGGGGAGGAAAAATAGACCCTGACAGTCCTAAAATTGTTTCTGTATATGATGCTTTTAAGCACAAGGCGAATGGTAGATTCACTGTGGACTATGAACGCGGATGTGATTGGAGTGCAAAAAATGAGACTTCCATTATCCGTGAAGGAGATCCTAGAACTGAACGCTTGAATATGATGTTAATGGAATCATCGATTCTACTAACTGGCAGGCTGCCATAAATGTAGCTTCGGAAAGTGATGTGATTATTGCTGCATTAGGAGAGAATCCTACCTTATGCGGAGAGGCTCGGCAACGTAAAGGTATCTGTTTGCCGGGAGATCAGGAACAGTTTTTAAAAGAACTGATTGCTACAGGTAAACCGGTTGTTCTGGTTATGTTTGGTGGACGTCCACAAGTGATTGACGAAGTAGAAGCAGGTTGTTCAGCTATTCTGCAAGCGTGGTATCCGGGCGAAGAAGGAGGAAATGCTGTTGTTGATATTTTGTTAGGCAATGTCAATCCGTTCGGAAAATTATGCGTTAGCTATCCTAAGACTGAAGATAAAGAACTTTATTGTTATAACAATGGTGAATTCCAAGAAAGAATAGCTTATCCGTTTGGTTTTGGGCTTTCATATACTTCCTTTGAATATAGCGATATAAAAGTTCCGTCTACTGCACAAACAACTGATGATTTGATTGAGGTTAGCTGTAAGGTGAAAAATACAGGAAAATGTGCAGGTACTGAAGTTGTGCAACTTTATCTGTCTCCTACTTCCTCGGAATTTCTCAAGCCTATACAGCTAAAAGGGTTTGCCCGTGTGAATTTGAACCCCGGCGAATCGAAAATAATAAGTTTTAAGGTTTCTCTTCAGCAAATGGCTTATTATGCAAATAATGGATGGACTATAGCCGGTGGTCAATATACATTTAAAATAGGTGCGTCATCTTCTGATATCCGTTTGGAATCATCATGTCAGCTAACTGGAGAAAATGTGCGGATGGAGCGTAGAAATACTCTTTTTTCTATAAGTGAAATAGAATAGGAAAAATAAGAAAGCTTCAAAAAGCTATATTGCATTACCCTTTTTACTTTGGTCTTTTGAACGTAATGAAGAATCTGTTAACGCAAAATAGTGTGTGTATTCGGATTCTTCATTATGTTTAGAATGGCAAAAAGACAGAATGCCGGGATTTTCAGATTCCCTCCTGTTAGCCTAAATCGATTTATATTCGGATAACTCTGTTTTTGTTATTCTCAAACCGGATTTTATAAATCTTAGACTGAATAATGCAATATCCGGTTTTTGTTTTTATTCATCTTTGCGTGCTAAAAACTTTAAATGATACTATAAATGAAAACAATGAAGAACATGAAACAAAGTAGGTTTATTTTGTTTGTGCTTTCATTCCTGGTGATGAGTGTCGGGAATGTTTATGCACAAAATGTTACCGTAACAGGTACAGTTCTAGACAGTACCGGTGAGCCTGTCATCGGTGCTAATGTGAAAGTGGCGGGGAAGTCATCTATAGGAACCATTACCGATTTCGAGGGGAATTTCTCCTTGTCGGTCCCTGCGGACACGAAAAAATTGGAAATCAGTTATATCGGTATGCTTTCACAAGAGGCTGTCATTAAGCCGGGAACTCCGGTAAAGGTAATTTTGAAAGAAGATACGGAAGAATTGGATGAAGTGGTAGTCATTGGTTATGGTACTGTAAAGAAACGGGACTTGACCGGTTCTATGACCTCCATCAAGCAAGCGGACATTATTGCTGTTCCTACGACGAATGCTTTGGAAAGCCTGCAAGGGAAAGTGGCTGGACTGGATATGACTAAATCAAGTGGTCAGACAGGTTCGGGCTTGTCCTTTTCCATTCGCGGTAATCGGTCATTGAACGCTTCGAATGCTCCGCTGATTATTGTAGACGGAGTGCCCTATGGGACAGATATTGATATCAATCCCAATGTCATAGAATCCATGGAAATTCTGAAGGATGCTTCCTCCACCGCTATTTATGGTTCTCGCGGTGCTAACGGAGTTATCTTGATCACTACAAAGAAAGGGGCTGTAGGCAAGACCAAGGTTTCATATAACGGTTATTATTCCATCAATTCCGTAGCTGCTTATCCCGATAGAATGAATTTGTCCGAATGGGCCGACTTCAAGAGAGAGGCTTATCGTACGGACGGCCAGTGGGGAGGTCCTGAAGATGATGCCAAAATTTTTGGTTCTGCTTATGATGCGGTAAAATCCAATCAAAATGTAGACTGGGTGGATATGCTGATGCAAACGGGTAGCCAGATGTCCCATTCTGTCAATATTTCAAATGGTACGGAGAAAACAACATTCAATCTGGCTTTTGAATATATGTCCGAAGACGGTTTGGTGAAGATGGATGATATGGACCGTTATAATGCAACCTTATCCTTATCGCATAAGCTCACTGATAACTTGAAATTGAATGCCAATGTGGTATATACCTATTTGGATCAGAATATCCGACGTGATCCTTTCAACCGTTCTATTTATTACGCTCCCTATGGAGATGTATATAATGAAGATGGTTCTATCAATGTGCTTCCTTTTAATGATGGGCAGACCATTAGCCCCATAGCCGAAGAAGTTCCCGGAGCCTATAAAAATAACCGGCTGACCAGCCATTTGGTGGGGAATGTAGGAGCTACCTGGAACATTATCAAGGACTTGACACTGACTTCTACTTTTGGCTTTGACAAGAAAGATATCCGTACAGGACATTTTGCTGATACATATACGTTAGACGGAGCGGGAAATTATTCGTTGGCGGATGCTACCAATCATAGTGACGTCAATTGGTCGTGGGAAAATACATTGGCTTATTCGTTCACATTAGGAAAACATAATCTGAGTCTGATGGCTGGTAACGCATTATATAAAAATGTGGCCGAGGAATATAAGGGTGCGGGGCATAACCTTATTTCATCCACTATGTTGTTTTATAATTTGGGTGGTTTGCAGGATAGTCAGCAGATATCCAGCAGTTATGTACAAACCACTATGGCATCTTTCTTTGGGCGTATCAACTACAAATTCAATGAGAAATACCTGATGACTGTGACTTTGCGTCAGGATGGTTCATCTGTATTGGCAAAAGATCATCAGTGGGGGGTCTTCCCATCTGTGGCTTTGGCTTGGCGTATGAATGAAGAGAATTTTTTGAAGAACGTAGAACAACTTTCCAATTTGAAACTTCGGCTGAGTTATGGTATTTCGGGAAACAGTGCTGTTTCTGCCTATCAGACTCAGGGAGGATTGGGAAAGACCATGTATGCTTATCTCATAAATAATACGGAAAACGGAGCCTATGGCTACTATCCAGCTTTGACACCGAATTATAATCTGGGCTGGGAAAAAACAGCAACGGCTAATATCGGTATTGACTTCGGTTTCTTCAATAACCGTATCAGTGGTTCATTGGATATTTATCAACAAAAGACATCAGATTTGTTGATGCAGAAGAAAGTACCTAGTTCTACCGGATATTCTTTGGCATGGGATAATGTAGGAAAAACTGAGAATAAAGGTGTGGAATTAGTTATTAATACCCAAAATTTCAATCAAAAGGATTTCTCTTGGAATACCGATTATACATTTACTTTGAACAGAGAGAAAATTACTGAGCTGGCAGATGGAACTGACCGTGATATCAGTAACGGTTGGTTTGTAGGGCATTCCATCAAGACACATTATGGATTGGAGAAAATCGGTATTTGGCAGCTTGACGAGGCCGCGGAAGCAGCTAAGTATGGTGAGAAGCCGGGACGTATAAAAATAAAGGACCAGAATAAGGATGGTTCAATAGACAATGATAATGACCGTATCATCTTGGGCTCGGAAACTCCCGATTTCGTAATGGGGTTGAACAATACATTCAAATACAAGAACTTTGATTTGCGCGTTTTCATGTATTGGAGACAAGGGCAAATGTTACATTCGGAAGCCAACGGTTACGGCTCATACCGTATTCAGGGAGATCCGGGTATTAAAGTAAACTATTGGACTCCGGAGAATCCTACTAACGAATTTCCCCGTCCGGAAAAAAGTTATTCGGATTCTTCCAAATTAGATGCATTGGGATACGTGGATGGTTCGTATTTGAAGATTAAAGAAATCACTTTGGGATATCAGTTGCCTAAATCATGGATCGGGAAGATTCATGCTTCTAATATCCGTATCTATTGTTCATTAAAGAATTTCTTTACTTTCAGTCATTTAGACAATTATGATCCCGAACGAGGAGGCTCCTTGAGCTATCCGATGACAAAACAAGCAGTATTTGGTATTAATGTTGATTTCTAAACAAGCGAACAGGTATGAATAAATTATATAAATGGTGTTTGCTCAGCTGTATGGCGGCAACCTTGAGCTCATGTAATGATTTCCTGACAGAGGAAAATCCCAGCGGATTGACCGCTGATACTTTTTATAAAACCGAATCGGGTGCGGAAGCTCTGATTAACTCATGTTACACACCGTTGCGTTTTTGGTATGGACAGGAATATGCCACATCAATGACAGAGTTGGGAACGGATATATTTACCCGGGGAAATGGTTGTGCCGAAGCTGAGCTTTCCGATTATAACTCGTCATTACAAGGTTCCAGCAATGCGATAACTAAAGAGTGGGAACGTTTGTATTCGGCATTGAATACTTGTAACACTGCCTTGAACCGTTTGCCTAGCTCTGAACTTTCAGCTTCGGTTAAAGATATCCGTATGGGGGAAGCCTATTTCTTGCGGGCTCTTTATCTATGGCATATTGTAGAGACATGGGGAGGTGTTTATTTAACGACAGAAGAATGTACCGAGCCGTCAGGTTACGTTTACCGTTCGTCCGAAGAGGATTTTTATACTCAGATTATAGCCGATTTAAAAGAGGCGGTGGCTAAATTACCGGTTTCCACTTCCGATTACGGGCGTGCTACCAAAGGTGCGGCAGAAGCGTTTCTGGCACGCGTTTATCTGTATAATAAAAATTATGAGGAAGCGTTGAAATATGCTCGTAATGTCATTAACAATTATGGTTATAGCTTGGCAGAAGATTATTCGGACCTTTGTGATATTTATAAATGTAATGATGTAAAAGAGAATGTGTTTGTTTGTATGTACACAAAGAGTGAGATATTCGGAACTTCCATTGAAGAAGGTCCTGACGGGAACCCCATCATTTGGAGGACACCGGGTAATAACCCTTCACATCTGTTGTGGGTGATGTGTTATGATCAGGTACTCGATAAAGACGGTAAGAAACCTGTTACGCGCTCCATAGAATATGGTCGCAGTTTCAACAGATATATGCCTACGCTGTATTATCTGAACCTGTTCGATGAAAAGATGGATGCCCGTTATGATGATGTGTTCCAGCAGGCATGGATTTGTAACAATACGAACAGTACTTATATCTCACCGGGAGATACGGCTATTTTCTTTACTAAATATAGTGTGTCCGATGCAGAGGAAGCTAAACACGATTATATCACCATAGACAAGGATTTTGTTTACAATGCCGATGGCTCTGTCAAGAATAGGGTTCAGAATGTGACTTTCAAAAAATTCCTTGATCCGTCTCGTGAGTCAGTGAATTATACGGGAAGTGTGAGACATGGTGTGGTCATTCGTCTTGCTGAGTTGTATCTGATAGCTGCCGAGGCTGAATTATTCTTGAACGATAATGCCTCTGGAACATCTTATATCAATGAGGTAAGGAGAAGAGCAGCTATTCCCGGCAAGGAAGCCGCCATGGAGATAAAGCCGGAACAGTTGACATTGGATTTTATTTTGGATGAACGGGCCGTGAGTTGGGAGGAGAGCAGCAACGTTGGTTCGATTTGAAGCGTACCGGTAAGCTGCTGGAAAGAGTAAAAGCATACAATCCGGATGCGAAAGTGAATATAAAAGAGCATCATTTGCTACGTCCTATTCCTCAGACTCAACTGGATGCCATTATCAATAAAGAAGAGTTCGGGCAAAATGCCGGTTACAATTAAGTGTGCCTGTCAGGCTGAAGTTTGATTTCCGGTGAAGGTGTATCTTGATGATTGGCAGAGAAGTTATTTAGCTTGCAAAAGTTGGTAAATAACATAAGTTCTTTTTTAAAAAGGTCTTGTTCTTTTTTTAAAATGAACTTATGTTTTAAAAAACATCCTTATCTTTTTTGCATAGGAACTTGTGTTTTTGTACATGAACAAAAAATTGATGATTCCCACATATATATGTGTAACCTCACGCGGACGTATATATAGTCCTACGTGAACGTTCATGAAGTGCCGCATGAACATTCGTATAAAACAGGTTGTCTTTCCTCGGAACATTTTCCCTTTCACGACGGGAGGTTTTTACAAACTGACAGCATAAGTTTAGGAAGTTTCTTCCATTGTTTCCGAAAGTTATGCCGTTAACTTTCGGGACTACTCCTATCAATGCAAAAAACACATTTTATCTCTCATGCTCTCATCTTTTATCACTTTCCCCCGATGAATAAAGCGTTTAAAGGGTGAGAGATGAGGTGAGAGATGCCCCAAAAGGTGAGAGCAACTGCTCTCACAAAGCCAAAAAATGTCTTGTTATGCAATCTGGGAACAGAACATCTCTTTCTTTTCGGCTCAGTCAAGATATATGCATGAAACTATTGAATTACAGATACCCTTATAGTCTTGAATTCAATCCCGGCTGTCATATCGTTGCTATTTTTCTCGAAAAGAAAAGGAGGAAAAGACATATTGAGGTTTCCGATAAAAGGTGATGATAGTGTTAACAGAGTTAATAATTCTGTTGTGGAACTTTCCGGCAAATACAGTCTGTCAAATGATCGTTGATAAAACCTGAAGCTTGCAAATGGGCGTAGCAAATCGTAGTTCCGAAGAACTTGAAACCTCGTTTTTTCATATCTTTACTCATGGCATCGGATTCGGGGGAGGATACCGGAATCTCGCTCAATGACCGGAATGTGTTGATAATCGGCTTTTTGTCGGGAAAGAATGACAGGGTATAATTATAAAAACTGCCGAATTCCTTTTGTACGGCAAGGAATAGTTTCGCATTCGTGATTGTCGATTTGATTTTCAGACGGTTTTTTACAATGCCCTCAAATTGCATTAGCCGCTCAACGTCTTCATCGGTCATTTGTGCCACCAACTCGGCATCAAAATTACAGAAGGCTTTACGATACCCCTCTCTTTTTCTAAGAATCGTTATCCAGCTTAGTCCTGCTTGGGCACTTTCCAATACAAGAAACTCAAACAGCGTCTTGTCATCGGTTACTAACTTTCCCCACTCCTGATCATGGTATTTCACATACAATTCGTCTGTTCCGCACCAACCGCAACGTCCGTTTGTTATATCTTGCATAATTCTATCATTTGTGATATGGAACAAATGTAATGGATTCATGGCATTATGCCAAATTTAAAAGGACTATTTTATACGCATATATAAATTATCTTACAGTGTCAGGAGCCGTTCTTGTAAAAATCTTTTGGCAGTACTCCAAATTGTTTCTGAAAACATTTGGCAAAATAGGAAGAAGAGTTGAAACCGACAATATAGCATACTTCATTGATTCTGTATTCTCCGGATTGAATCAGTTGGGCTGCCATTTTCAACCGTTCCAGTTGAATAAACTCATTGGGGGTAATTTGAGCGATTCCCTTTATTTTTCGATGCAGGCTGGAACGGCTCATATTCATTTTCTCGGCTAATATATCCACATTAAAATCGGGTTCCGAAATGTTCTTTTGAATTACTTCTATTAGTTTGTCTAAAAAGTTCTCATCTGCTTTGCTCAGTGCAATGGTTTTGGCGTTCACAAAAGGTGATGAAGTAAAAGCATGGCGCAATTTGTCCTGATTGCTTAATAAGTTCGCTATGCGTGCCAATAAATACTCCGTAGAAAAAGGTTTTTCTATATAGTCGTCGGCTCCCAGTTCTATTCCTTCTATCTTGGATTGCATGGTAACTTTTGCTGTGAGCAGAATGATAGGAATATGGCTATGTTCGATATCGGTCTTTAATGTATGGCATAATTCGAAACCATCCATTTCGGGCATCATCACATCACTGACAATCAGACTGATTGTCTTTTCTGATAGCACTTGCAAGGCTTCCTTGCCATTAGATGCACGTATAACGCAATATACAGTTTCCAGTTGTGCGCAAATAAAGTTCTGCATCTCGGGGTCATCCTCTACTACAAGAATACAGATGTTAGTGCTGTGTTGCCGGATGACTGTTTGCATATTGCCGGTCTGGCTGATAGTGGAATCTTTTTGTAATTGTATGGCTTTTTCTTGATCGACAGGAAGCTCGACACAGAAACAGATTTCTTCACTATCCTTTAAGTAAAGTTTTCCTTTATGTAATTCTGCCAAGGAACGTGCCAAAGGCAGGCCGATGCCGGTACCGGCTGTGCGTTGCCCACCGGAGGTTTGTTTGATTTGCACAAAAGGCTGGAAAATTTTTTCTTGCATATCGTGGGGGATGGGATGCCCGTCATTGCTGACCATAATGGAGAAGTATCCCGGTTCTTTCATGCCGCATGGTGGTATTAAAGATACATGGATAGATGATGTGGCATATTTTACTGCATTATTGAACAGATTGCTTAGAATTTTGGTCAGGGCTTCTTTATCTACGGGTGCATTGAAATCCTGTTCGGGCAGGTCTGTTTGAAATTTCAACCCATTCTGTTGGGCGGCGGGATTGAAACGGATATAAGTGTCTCTTATTAGTTGGGAGATATTACAATCCATAAAGTTAAGACGGAACCCCTTGGTTTCTGTTTTTCGGAAGTCGAGTAACTGATTGGTCAGGTCAAGTAATCGCAGGGTATTCCGTTCCATGACGTCCAGGTTCTCACGGATGGTGTTGCGATCTATGTTTTCCTTGTGCAGGATGTTCTCTAACGGGCCTTTTATCAGGGTTAGCGGTGTGCGGATTTCATGTGCTATATTAGTGAAGAAGTCTATTTTGGCATGATAAATTTCTTTTTCCTTTTCGGCTTCTAAGATTTCCAGTTGTCGTTGTTGTTTGTCCGTGATTTGTTTTCGGAAGCGATAGAAGATATATCCGATACCGGCTGCCGAAAGTATAAAATAAAGAAGATAGGCCACGGGGATTTCCAGAAAGGAGGTGCGATATGTATGTGGATACTTTTGATGTCATTACTCCATTCTCCCTTGGCGTTAGCTGTTTTCACGCAGAAAGTATAGTCGCCTGGCTTTAGATTGGTATAGGAAGCGGTGGAACTTTTTGTGGTACTGTACCACTCTTTATCAAATCCTTTCAATGTATAACTCAGATAATTTTCTTCAGGGGCGGCGTAACAAAGAGCTGCAAAGCGGAAGGCAAAAGAGTTTTGATTATACTTCAGGTTTATTTCCCGGGTATAAGTCACGCTTTGACTGAGGGGGGAATCTTTGGTGCCTATATCGGCGCTTTTGTTGAAAAGCAGGAAATCGGTGATGGCTACAGGTGGAAAATAAGTGTTTTCGGTGAAGGACTCGGGTTTGAAGGCAATGAAGCCATTGATACATCCGAAATAGATGGTACCGTTTTTGCTCTTAATTCCTGAACTATAATTGAACTGATTGGTGAGCAGTCCATTGTTGTCTGCATAAATGTTCGAGGTTTTGGTCTTCAGATCGAACCGTATCAATCCTTTGTTGGAGGTGAGCCAAAGGATGTCATTGTTGGCTTCTACAATCTTATAAATCACATCATTGGCAAGCCCTTGTGAAGAATCATAAGTAGTGAATTCCTCTGTGTCCTGGTTGAATGAGCAGAATCCTCTTCCCAGCATGGTGAACCACAAACGTTGCTTGCTGTCTTCATAAATACTTATCACCTTGTTGTAAGGGAGTCCGTGGGGAACTCCGGGAGTAGAAACATAATTTTTCCAGCTGTTATTTCTAGGATTGTATTTGAATATACCGGAATTATAGGTGGCAAACCAGATATTTCCTTTACTGTCTTCCAATATGTTGAAAACAAAGATACCATCCATTTTGTGGATACGGGTGAAATCATTTGTTTCATGGTTATAGAGATTGAGTCCGGTTGTGGTACCTATGTAGAGTTGACCTGCAGAGGTGCGGCACATGGAATAGATGTTGTTGTCGTTCAATGTATTTTCGGCATGTCCCATCAGGTAGTGACGGGAACGGCGGGTCTTCAGATCCAATGAGTATAATCCTTTGGAATATGTACTATCCACAGAGTGTGATTGTCCATACTTAGAGCGTGGACATTATAGTGCAGTCCTGCCAGTGGACAAGGGCTGAATTCTTTGGTCTTTGGATTGAATTTGTTCAAGCCGCCGTCTTCTGTTCCTATCCATAGATTTCCGTCTTCATCTTCGCAAAATTCACGGACTACTTTTCCGCTGAGGCTGTTTTGTCCTATGATGGGATAGTATTTTTCGAAGGTGGCATATTGGGTGGGATAATAGTCTATGCCTCCGAAATAGCTGCCGATCCATATGCCACCTTCAGCATCCTTGTAGAGGGAATAAATGGCATTGTCCGACAAGGAATAGTCATCGTTGGGATTGTAGGTGAGGTGTTGGATTTCCCGGGTTTCCTTGTTGTAAGTGTATATTCCTCGTTCTGTGGCAACCCACAATGTTTTTTTGTCGATGGGATAGATGTTTCTTACAAAGATACTTTCGGTTTGGGAAGAGTCCGGTAGCAAGTCGGTGACTGTCCGGGTAAGGATATTGATACTTTTCAGACCACCTTTTGCGGAACCAGTGTACAAGGTATTATGCTGTTCGGGGAAAATTTTGAAAATCTGGTCATCGGTGAAGAGGTTTTTCCCCTCTTGTGTTTGGAATAACCGGAAGTTCTGGAAATGATCATCAGTATAATAAAGCCCTTTTCCGTTATAGCCTATCCATACTGCGTTTTGCTGGTCTATACAGATAGAACTGAGTAGATGGGCATCGGGGATAGCATAGTGTGTTAATGTTTGTCGGTCGTTATCGAACAGGAAAACGCCTTGGGATTCTACTGCTATCCAGATGTTTTTTTGTGTATCGGTGGTGATTTGTACAATGGGCTGGGTGATGCACAAGCTGTCCTGACTTTTGCAGGTGAGTTTTGAGAAAGTTTCCGTCAATGGATCATAGATATAAATTCCGTCGTCTGTTCCTATCCATAATTTCCCATCCTTATTTTCGTGCAATGAGTTGACGTTGTTATTACCCAAAGAATGAGGGTTGGAATGATTGTGTTTGAAAATACGGAAATTGGATCCGTCATAACGGTTTAGTCCGTCTTTGGTGCCGAACCACATGAATCCGTTCCTGTCTTGGGTGATACAAAGAACGGAACTTTGAGACAGTTTGTTTTTCAGACCCAAATGTTGGAAATAATATCTTTCAGCATGAACACAGGGGGATGACAGGCTGAAAAGGATTGATATGAGAAGGAATAAGTGCTTGTACATAGTTTGTTTTATCAAGTGGTTTACTATGTGCAAAAGTAGATATTTGGCTGAAAAACACAAGGGGAAGGCAAAATATTGTCCTGTTTTGGCAGAATATTGCTCTCTTTTCGTAAGGTGGAGGAGGTAAGGTGGTGTAAAAGGTGGGTGAAAATATTGTTTTGGCAGAAAATTCATATTATTTGGATGGATATTCTTGTGGCTTTTTATCTAATAAGTCTACTTTTGGGCTGTAATTAAATTAAAGATCAAATATGAAAAACATGTTTAGTAAAGGTGCACATCCGTCTGAATTTGGACATCGACAAACAACGATGTTGATGTTGGGCTTGTTTTTACTCGTTTCCCAATGCTTGTTTGCTCAGAGCAGAATAATAAAGGGAACGGTATATGATGAACATAAGGATGCACTGATCGGTGCGTCGGTTATTCTTAAAGGTACTTCTCAGGGAACCATTACCGATATAGATGGTAATTTTAGTGTGGAGGCAAGTGATAAGAATACTGTTTTGATTGTTTCTTATATAGGTTATGATGCCCAAGAGATAAATGTGGGTAGCCAGACCTTTGTCAAGGTACAGTTGAAACCTTCTTCTCTGGCGCTGGAGGAAGTTGTAGTGGTGGGTTACGGTTCGCAAAAGAAAAGTGAGCTGACGGCTGCCATCTCAAGTGTCAAGTCTTCGGATTTTGTCCGTGGAAATGTGAGGGATGCGGGGCAATTATTGAAAGGGAAAATTGCTGGTCTTAGCATTGTGAATTCTACAGGTGACCCTACCGAGAATTCGTCTATCTTACTTCGTGGTACTAACTCCTTGCAGGGTAACAATTCGCCATTAGTGTTGATTGACGGTATTCCGGGAGATTTAAGAACGGTGGCTCCTGAGGATATTGCTCAAATCGATGTGCTGAAGGATGGTTCGTCTGCGGCTATTTATGGTACACGAGCTACCAATGGGGTGATTTTGGTTACTACCCGTAAGGCTAATTCTGATTTTTCCATAGACTATAATGGGTATGTCGGTACAGAAGAGTTTGTGAAAACGGAAAGAGTGTTGACTGGAGATGAATTTCGTTCTTTAATTCAGGATGGAACAATTTCTGCTACTGATTTTGGAGGTAATACAGATTGGCTGGAAGCCATAACTCGTACTCCGGTCAATCATGGGCATAATCTGAGTGTAAAGGGTGGTTCCGAGAAGACTAATTATTTGTTGAATGTCAATTATAAAAAGAACCAGGGAATTTTCAAAAAGTCAGATAATGAGGCGTTGATTGTACGACTGGCGGTGAATCATTCAATGTTGAATGATAAATTGCGTTTGAACGTCAGCGTTAATTCTAATACGCAGAACTATACAACGACCGGAGATGGTTCCTCTTTCAATAGAGGGGTATATAGTGCGGCATTGGTTACTAATCCTACCTTGCCTATTTATAAGCAGGATGTAAATAAGGATGTCCTGTCATCAATGCCGGAGTATGATGGTCCTTGGGCACAGCCTTCGGCTCTGGTGCTATCGCCAATCCGCTGAGTACTATCGAGACAGCTAATGGCAGACATCACAGACAGCGTACCAGATTGAATGGTAATGTTACTTTCCAACCCATCGAATCATTGAAATTCAATGCTTTGTTATCTTGGGATAGATATTACGAAACAAGGGGTTATCGTGAGACTTTTGATAATTTCAATACCACAGTGGCTCATTCCCGTGACGGTTTTGCCTCCAGAGGTACTTGTGAGACTACAGACCAGTTGTTTGAATTTACCGCTCAGTATAGTGAAGTTTTTGGCATTCATAATATTTCTGTATTGGGAGGTTATGGCTATCAGAAGAATATATGGGAGGATTATTGGATGCGGAACTGGAATTTTCCTACAGACCAGTTTGGCTGGGATAATATCGCTTTAGGACGTGGCGACAGCGATATTGCCGGTGCTGCTATTCCTATTAACAGTAATAAAACGTCAGGTAATCTTATCAGTTTTTTCGGACGTATCAATTACATATTGGCGGGCAAGTATTTGGCTACCATTAGTGTAAGGCATGAGGCAGACTCCAAATTTGTGGGTTCCGATCAGGTTTGGGGTACATTTCCGGCTGTAAGTCTGGCATGGCGGATTAATGAAGAGAATTTTATGAAAAATATCAAGTGGATTAATAGCTTGAAACTTCGTGCCGGTTATGGTGTGACAGGTATTGCTCCTTCCAATCCTTATTTGGCAACCTATCGTTTGGGATATACTTCAAATAATGATACTTTTTATTATAATGGTCAATGGGTGAATAAATTGACTCCGCAGAGTAATCCGAATCCGGAATTCACATGGGAAAAGAAGAAGGAATTTAATGTGGGGCTTGATTTCTCTATTCTGAAAGATCGTATCAGTGGTAGTGTTGATGCTTATTACAGAAAAACTGTAGACTTGTTATATAATTATCCTGTTCCTGTTCCGCCCAATGTATATGGCACTACACTGGCAAATGTGGGTACTATCAGTAATAAGGGACTGGAGATATTGCTGAACGGGGTTGTCTTTAATAAAAAAGATTTTGGTTGGAATACCACACTGACTTATTCTACTAATAAGAATAAGCTTGACAAATTGAATAATAGTAAATACCAGTTGGCAAACGATTATTTTTATGTGGGTGACGCACAAGCGCCTATGTCGGGAGTCCCTACCATCGTGTAAAAGTAGGGGAGCCTATAGGGCAGATTTGGGGTTGGAAAGTATTGGATATTACAGAAGACGGTAAATGGATTTATGAAGATCAGAATGGTAATGCTGTAGAGTCTAAAGATGTGAAGATAGAGGATAGAAAAGTGATTGGTAATGGTTTGCCAAAGCATTATTTGGGATGGAACAATGATTTCCGTTATAAAAATTTTGATTTGAGCGTTACCATGAGAGGAGCCTTTGGATTCCAGAATATCAACTTTACTCGTCTGCATTATGAGAATTATAGAGACCAGGCAATGAATAATTTGAAAGCCGGGTATGAAAAAGTATTTGGTAAAGCGGTGCTGACGGACTCCAAGCAATTTAATAGTTACTATGTGGAGGATGGCGATTATTGGAAAATTGATAATATTGTATTGGGGTATAATTTCAAGAAAGACTTTATTAAAGGGATTAAGGGAATGCGTCTGTATTTCTCTGTTCAAAACGCTTTGACCATTACCGGATACAAAGGACTTGATCCGGAGGTAGGCGGTTCGCTTTTAACTCCGGGAACAGATGACAGAAACAAGTATCCCACTACCCGTTCATATACCTTTGGCGTTAACTTGAATTTTTAAATTATTAGATTGAAGAACATGAAAAGAAGAATAAGAATAGCATTGATGTGTCCTGCACTTTGTTGTCTGATAGGAGCATCATTGAATAGTTGTATGGAACTGGACGATAGCGTGTATACTACGATCGTATCCGATAAATATCATTATACGGAAAAGGACATGGTTGCCATATTAGGTAATGCTTATACTCCATGGCGTTCTGTTGTTATCGGTGCAATAAATGAAACGCAGACCATTTCTACAGATGAGACCATGATACCGGTACATCCTTGGGGATGGAATGGGACTACCATTAACATGCATTTACATACCTGGACTTCGGAGACAGGTGAGGCTGTTAATCGGTGGGGTGACCTGTATACTGGTATAAACAATGCCAATCAGGTAATTTACCAGATTGAATCCGGCCTGTTGCCTGTGACGGAAGGTAAGGATAATTATTTGGCGGAGTTAAAAGCGGTAAGGGCTTCTTATTATTATATGCTTTGTGATTATTACGGCAATGTACCCTATCTGACCCGTTTTGATGTCCCTCAAGGTTTTCTTCCCGAACAAATCAGTCGTAAAGCCTTGAATGATTCTATCATTGCCGAAGTGACAGCCGCCCTTCCTTTATTACCGGAGAATGTTGATGAATCGACTTACGGACGTTTTACCAAATGGGCTGCTTATGCTTTATTGGCCAAGATGTATATCAATGCGGAGGTGTATACGGGAACCCCACAATGGCAAAAGTGTCTGGATGCCTGTGAGGAGATCATAAAATCTGGTAAATTCTCGTTGGAGGGAAATCAGAAAGATGTATTCAAGGCTGATAATGAGGATTGTACGGAAGCTGTTTTTGCTGTTCCTTTTGATCAAAGTTACGCCGGTGGATTGAATATATTCAATTACGCTCTAAACGGTCAGTTCTCTCAGGTATATTCCACTAAGAGTTTTGGTGGTTGGGGAGGTTCGGTTGCTGTTCCGCAATTTATAAATACATTTGATCCGGATGACAGTCGTCTGACCGAGAATTATTTGATGGGACAGCAAGTGTATCCCGATGGTTCCAATGTGTTGTGCGAGATAGGCAACAGTCAGGGGATTCCTATGAATATTGTAAATGTGGTTCCGGGGGTTGATTGGGCTGAGGAATTACATGGATATCATTTGGCAAAGTATGAGTATGTTGCCGGTATGTCTCCTGGTGCTATGAGTAACGATGTTTTCCCCTTCCGCTATACAGATATATTGATGATGAAAGCTGAATGTTTGTTAAGGACTGGAAAAGCGGACGAAGCGGCACAAATTGTAACAGAAATCAGACAACGCGCATTCAAGTCTGCTCCGGAAAAAGCGGTAGTCACTGGTGCGGAACTGATGGGAGGGAGTACCTATGATTATGGATTGCGCGAAACAACCTATTTGGACAAGATTAAAAGTCCTAGAACAACTCATGAAGGTGGAGCAGATATAAAATATGGTCGCTTTTTGGATGAATTGGGTTGGGAGTTTAACCAAGAAGGAAGAAGAAGGCAGGACTTGATTCGTTTTGGAGTATGGACAACTAAATCATGGCTTTCTCATTCTGCTACAAATGATATAAATAAGAACTTGTATCCTATTCCAAGAGCTGAATTGGATAAGAATGGTAAGTTAAAGCAGAATCCGGGATATTAGTGGATTGGTAATGAACAGACTGTCCGAAAACCTGTTTGGCACTTTTTGTCATGTGCGGTTCCGGACAGTCTTTTTCTTTTAATATTTATTTGAAGTGATGGTATGAAAAGGTTTGCCGGTTGGTTGTTGTTTTTCTGGGGATGTATATGTTGTATATGTGCCTCTGAAATTTCTATAACAGATTCATGGAAGTATAAAGCAGAGAATGATGAACGTTTTTCCAGTATGGATTGGAATGATTCTGATTGGGTAACTGTAGATTTGCCTCATACTTGGAATGCCGGAGATGTGATTGACGAGCAACGGGGATATAGGCGTGGCATATCTTGGTATAGGAAGAAGTTGTTCATTCCTTCAGAGGCACGGGATAAGAAAATAACTCTTCGTTTGATGGAGTGGCCAGCAAGGCAGACGTCTATTTAAATGGGAAATTATTGAAAACTCATTTGGGGGCATATACCGCTTTCGGAGTTGATATAACTGATATCTGTGAAGTTGGAAAGGAAAATCTGTTGGCGGTAAAAGTGGATAATAGTTCTTCTTTGGGGGAAATCCTTCCACCGGTTTCCGGAGATTTTTCTATTTTTGGGGGTATTTATCGCAGGGTGTTCTTGCAATGGACGGAAAAAGTGCATTTTGTGACAGAACCTTATGCAGCTGTTCCAGTAAGGATACAAACCCCTGAAGTGTCGGTATCTGAGGCGTCAATGCAAATTGTGGCTTTTCTTAAAAATGACTTTACCGATACAAAGCACGTGCACGTCAATGTTTTTCTTTGCGATGAAATGAATCGGATTGTGAAAGAGAAACAGTTGAAACTGAAACTGATTCCAGGCAGGAAATATCCTATATCCACTTCTGTAGGAAGGATAGAGAATCCTCATTTGTGGTCTCCTGAATTGCCTTATTTATATACGGTAAAAGTGCAGGTATGCGATGCCAAGAATGGAGAAATGTATCAAGAAGTAATTTCTCCGGTTGGATTCAGATGGTTTTCGGTGGACAAGACAGGCTTTTATCTGAACGGGAAGTATCTTAAATTGAGGGGAGCTGCACGGCATCAGGATTATGCAGGTTTGGGAACGGCTATTCCCGTTGAAATGAATCGTAGGGATATGCGGTTGCTGAAAGAAATGGGAGCTAATTTTGTGCGTATCAGTCATTATCCTCAAGATCCGGAAATATATCGAGCCTGTGACGAATTGGGGTTGATAGTATGGTCTGAAATTTGTGTTGTGAATGAAGTGAGAAAAAATGCGGCATTCGCTCATAACTGCAAAGAAATGTTGAAAGAGATGATTCTTCAGAACTACAATCATCCATCGGTGGTACTATGGGGGGCTATGAATGAATTATGGGATTACCATAAGCAAGCTATTGCGTTGGCTAGGGAGTTGGAGGCTTTGAAAAAAGAGCTGGATCCTTATCGTCTTTCTTGTGTCGCCTTTCATGCTTTTACTTGGGAGAAACCCTATACACAGTCTAGTAAGGAGATGTTTAGTATTTCGGATGTTAACGGGGTGAATGTATATGAGTCTTGGTATCAGGGAGATTCTGCTACGATTGCACCTATGTTTGATAAATTTTGTAGTTATTCTACTGCAAAACCTCGTTTTTTGTCGGAATTTGGAGCAGGAAGCGATGAACGTATCCATTCTTATACTCCGCGTACATTTGATTTTACTCCGGAATTTCAATTGGATTTTAATCGCAGATATATCAATGAAATGGAGAAACGTCCGGATTATATAGGTTATTCTATTTGGAATTTGGTTGATTTTCAGGTGGATGGTCGTGGTGATAGCAAGCCTAATCTGAATCAAAAAGGAATGTTGACAGAGGATCGTCGGAAGAAAGAGATTTATTATTACTGTCAGGCTCGTTGGTCGGACATTCCGATGATTCATATTGCCGGGGCCGATTGGACGAAAAGGGTGGAAATTAGTGATGATAGTATAAATGTGCGTAAGATCAGTGTTTTTTCTAATCAGAAAACGGTGGAGTTAATTCATAATGGAAAGTCTTTGGGTGTGCGTGAAGTGGTAAATGGGGAAGCTGTTTTCGCAGTTCCTTTTATAAACGGAGAGAATCTACTGGATGCCCGAAGTGGGGCACTTTCAGACAGGCTGAAGATACAGATGAGATTGTTATCTTCCCGTCTTACTGACAGTGATGTGCTTTTGGACGGTCTTTGTATTAATTTGGGACAGGAGCATTGTTATTTTATAGACCCGCAGCTTCAGGAAATATGGATACCCGATAAACCTTATACAAAGGGAAGTTGGGGATATATGGATGGAAAACCTTTTAACTCCTGGCCGGGATCATCACATGATGGAGTTAGGTATGGAGTAGGGCCTGATATAAAAAATACTTTTTTAGAGCCTCTTTTTCAGACCTTTTTATTGGTACGACTTGTTACCGGCTGGATGTTCCTGACGGAGTATATGAAATTGGCTTTTATTTCACGGAACCTTTCAGTAAGGATGAACGGAAAAATATTGTGCGTACAGGTGTTTCTGCCGAGGGACAACGTGTATTTGATGTATCAGTCAATGGAGAAAAATTGATAGAGTCATTGAATCTGGCTGATTCTTATGGCGAGCAGACAGCTGTTGTAAAGACACTTGTGGTCAATGTGCGGAATCATGAAGGACTGGAGATTCTGCTTTCTCCTCAAAAAGGACAAGGTGTTATTAGCGGATTAAAAGTAAAGAAAATACGATGATATGGGCTGAAAAACTTCTGAATGGGTAAAATGGTTATATTCTTTCTTTTTCTGACAAGATTCTTTTCCATGAAACTCAGGGACAGATGTACTTTTGCTGATGTAAAATTTGAATAAAAAACGGTATGTTTAAGAAAAAGAGAAATATAGGGAAATTGTTATTAGGTTCCTTTTTGATTGTGGCTGTACTGACGGCATGTATGGAGGAGAAAAGGGAGATGAAGATAGATATGCTTTCACGTCCCGGTACGATAGATAGGAATGTCAGTTATCAGGGAAATCGTTTGCCTTTGAAACCATTGCATTTTATAAAATTGCCGGTAGGAACCATTGAGCCGGAAGGCTGGCTGAAAAAGTACCTGCTGTTGCAAAAAGAGGGATTAACCGGGAAACTGGGTGAAATTAGTGCGTGGTTGGATAAGAAGGATAATGCGTGGTTGCTGTCTGGTGGAGATCATGGTTGGGAAGAAGTCCCTTATTGGCTGAAAGGATATGGTGATTTGGCTTATATCTTAAAAGATTCTGCTATGATTGCAGAAACAAAAGTCTGGATTGAAGCAGCTATTCAGAGCCGGCAACCGGATGGCTTTTTCGGTCCGGTGAATGAACGTGGAGGGAAGAGAGAACTTTGGGCGAATATGGTAATGCTTTGGTGTTTGCAATCTTATTATGAATATTCTGGTGATAAGAGAGTGCTGACTTTGATGACTGATTACTTTAAATGGCAACTGACTGTCCCCGATGATAAATTCTTGGAAGATTATTGGGAGAACAGCCGTGGGGGGGATAATCTGTATAGTGTTTATTGGCTTTATAACATCACAGGAGAACAGTTCCTGCTGGAGCTTGCCCGGAAACTTCATCGTAATACGGCAGACTGGACAAATGAATCGGATTTGCCTAATTGGCATAATGTGAATATTGCACAGTGCTTTCGTGAACCGGCTACTTACTATATGCTTAGTGGTGATTCGGCAGATTTGCAGGCATCTTATCGAGTGCATCATCTGGTGAGACGTATTTTCGGACAGGTGCCGGGAGGCATGTTTGGAGCGGACGAGAATGCCCGTTTGGCTTATATTGATCCGCGGCAGGGTACAGAAACCTGTGGATTTGTAGAACAGATGGCGTCTGATGAGATAATGCTTCGTATGACCGGTGATCCTTTTTGGGCTGAGCATTGCGAGGAGGTCGCTTTCAATTCTTATCCGGCGGCAGTAATGCCTGATTTCAAAGCTTTAAGATATATTACTTGTCCCAATCAGGTGGTGAGTGATTCTAAAGATCATAAACCCGGAATTGATAATGGTGGTCCTTTCTTGGCTATGAATCCTTTCAGCAGTCGTTGCTGTCAGCATAACCATGCGCAAGGCTGGCCTTACTATATTGAAAATTTGGTTTATGCAACTCCGGATAACGGGCTCGCCGCCATTATTTACGGTCCGTGTTGTGCACAGGCGAAAGTAGGGGTAAACGGTACTGAAGTTATTCTGAGAGAAGAAACAAACTATCCGTTTGAAGAAATGATTCGGTTTACAGTGCAAGTTTCCGGTAAAGTGGATTTTCCATTATATCTTCGTGTACCTGCTTGGTGCAAGGGGGGGACATTAATAGTTAACGGAGAAACGGTAGCTGCTGGTATGGAGTCTGGTAAATATGTTCGTTTGGATAGAACTTGGAGTAATGGAGATGTGGTAATCTTGCAATTACCCATGTCTTTATCTGTTCAAAGATGGCAGACCAATCAAAACAGTGCCAGCGTGAATTACGGTCCTTTGACTTTCTCTCTATTGATAGAGGAAGAGTATAGAAAGGTAAATAGTGCAGAAAATGCTATATGGGATTCTAAATGGCAGAAAGGTGCTGATGTCAATGCTTGGCCTACTTATGAAATCTATCCTCAAAGTGCTTGGAACTATGCTTTGAAATTGGATGATAGGGTTTTGGAGCAATGCTTGAAAGTCGAGAAGAGAGAATGGCCTTCAGACAATTATCCTTTTACTGCTGATAACGTTCCTCTAGTGATAAAAGCACAAGGGAGAAGAGTGCCTTCTTGGGGCATAGATCAATATGGCTTATGTGGTGTGTTGCCGGAAGAAGGGGCTCCGAAAAGTGAAATATTGGAAGATATAACCTTGATACCGATGGGAGCTGCCCGTTTGCGTATCTCGGCATTTCCTGTAACTTATGAATAATTTTATATTACTATGAAAAGACTGTTATTTGTGATTCTATTGACAATTATGGGATGTTGCGGTGTACATGTGCAAGCCGTTGGATACGAAAAAATTATTAATCCGGTATTGCCGGGTGATCGTCCTGATCCTACTGTCATTGAAATAAATGGAGAGTATTGGGCTGCTGCGACTTCTAATGAATGGTCGCCGTTGTTCCCTATTTTTAAATCAAAAGATTTAGTGAACTGGGAATTGGTGAATTATGTTTTTCCGGATGGAGCACCTGATTGGGCATTGAATAATTTTTGGGCCCCGGAATTATCGTATGATGAGAAACAGGGAAAGGTTTATCTGTATTATACAGCCCGTGACAAGAGGACAAAGAGATTGTCGTGTGCGGTGGCGGTAGCTGATTCCCCGATGGGAGGTTCAAAGATTTGGGACCGTTGGTTGCTCAGGAACCAGGCTCTATTGATGCTTTTGCTGCAAGAGATGAGAAGGGTAAACTTTATCTTATATGGAAAGAAGACGGCAACAGTATGGGCTTGCCTACAAATATTTGGGCACAGGAGATGACGGAGGACCGCACCCGTCTGATAGGAGAAATGACTTCCTTGTTTTGTAATGACACTCCTTGGGAGGAAGGGCTGGTAGAAGGGGTATGTGTTTTAAAAAGCAGGATTATTTTTATATCTTGTATTCGGCAGCTAGCTGTTGTGACAAGAAATGTAATTATAAAACAGGAGTAGCCCGTTCCAAATCTTTGCTGGGCAAATGGGAGAAGTATGAAAAGAATCCCATTTTGGTAGACAATCAGGATTGGCGTTGTCCCGGACATGGTACTATAGTTCGGAAAGATGGAAAGGAGTTTTATTTGTATCATGCTTATAATAGGAGTGGTTCGGTATATGTCGGACGTCAGGGCGTGTTGGAGGAATTGTGTTGGGGAGAGGATGGCTGGCCTTATTTTAGGAACGATGCCGTTTATAATCGTCCTAATTTGTCTTTGGATTATGTGGATTCCTTTAAGGGTAATACACTAGCTCCCATTTGGCAATGGAGGGTAACCCAGAAAATAGATTATCAGACAGGAAAAAACGGATTACGTCTAGGAGCATCTATGGAAAACAGGGAATTGGGTACTCTGCTGGTACAACCTGTCAAGGCTTTGAATTTTTCGTTGACTGCTACTGTTGATAACCGGAAAAGTATGGCTGCGGCTGGTATCGGTATTATTGGTGGAGCTCATAATGGATTTGGCGCTCCTTTAGCCGGTATTGGCATATCAGTTTTGAAAGATAAGGTGGAAGTATGGAAAAATGTAGATGGTAAGTTGATGTCTTGGCTCAAAGTGCTATAACGGTGTCAGCAACGGCACAGGTCAGGATGACTGTGAAAGACGGGTATTGGCTTTGCTTTGAGTTCCGGAAAGGGCAGAGGTGGATACCTTTGGCAACGGAAATTGATGCTTCGCCGTATGTTCCGTGGGGAATGGGCTTCCGCATAGGCTTGTGTGCTAAAGGGGGAGACGGAACCTTTGCTGATTTCCGTAAGATTGAATTGATTCATTGATTGTGTTTTTTATAAAATCTGTTACCATGAAAAAATATAGGTTAGTATTCGTTTTAAGTATATTGTTTTTAGGAGTGATCAAGTTGACTGCATCGGAATATGAGCAGGTGCGCAAAGCACCTCGTGTACATGTTCCGGTATGGCAGTCATTTGCACTGTCGGAAGTCGAATTAACCGATAGCTATTTTAAGAAAGCGATGGATTTACATAAAGGATATCTGCTGTCGCTGGATGTAGACAGGCTCATTCCACACGTACGCCGTAGTGTCGGTTTGCAGGGGAAAGGAGATAATTACGGAGGATGGGAGAAGCATGGTGGATGTACCTATGGTCATTATATGTCTGCTTGTGCCATGATGTATGCTTCTACAGGCGAGAAAGCTTTGCTGGATAAATTGAATTATATGCTGGATGAACTGCAAGAGTGCCAAAAACAGACCCCGGATGGTTGGTTCATTACCGGTAAAAGAGGGAAGGAGGGTTATTTGCAGTTGCTTCAAGGGAATGTGGTGCTTAACCAGCCGGATGAAACCGGACAACCTTGGAATTATAACCAGAATGGGAACTCATGGTATTGTATCCATAAGATTCTGGCGGGATTGAGGGATGCATATGTCTATGCAGGTTGTAGGCAAGCCAAGGATATATTGATGCCTTTGGCGAATTTTATTTCTCATATAGCCTTGAATAGCAATAGGGATCTTTTTCAAAGTACCTTGAGTGTGGAACAGGGGGGGATGAATGAAGTTTTTGTTGATATTTATGGTATTACCGGAGATAAGAAATTTTTGCAGACGGCAGAAAGGTTCAATCATATCAATGTTATTTATCCGATTGCTAACGGAGAAGATGTGTTATTCGGTCGCCATGCTAACGATCAAATACCTAAATTTATGGGAGTAGCCAGAGAGTATGAGTTCTCACCCAATGATATTTATTATCAGGCTGCCCGTAACTTTTGGAATATTGTAATTAAAGATCACACATTGGCCATCGGTGGAAATAGTTGTTATGAGCGTTTTGGCGTACCGGGTGAAGAAAGCAAGCGGCTGGACTATACTTCGGCAGAAACTTGTAATACATATAACATGTTGAAATTGTCAAGACAGTTGTTCATGTTGGATGGTGATTATAAATATCTGAATTACTATGAACATGCTTTATATAACCATATTCTTGCTTCACAAGATCCTGATATGCCGGGCTGTGTGACTTATTATACTTCTTTGTTGCCGGGATCATTTAAGCAATATAGTACTCCGTTTGATTCTTTCTGGTGTTGTGTGGGTACAGGGATGGAGAATCATTCTAAGTATGCCGAATCCATTTATTTTAAGGATAACCAAGAATTGCTGGTCAATCTGTATATTCCTTCACGTCTCCATTGGAAGGAAAAAGGTTTGAAGCTGACTTTGAATACTCGTTTCCCGGAGTCGGATACGGTTACAGTAAGGATGGATGAAATAGGAAGCTATACAGGAACGCTTCTGTTCCGTTATCCGGATTGGGTGAGCGGTGATGCTGTAGTTCGTATTAATGGAGAGCCGGCACAGACGGAAGCACATAAGGGAAGCTACATTCGCCTGTTGGATTCTGTTAAGAGCGGAGATGTGATAACATTGGTTTTCACACGTAACTTATATATTGATTATGCAAAGGATGAACCTCATTTCGGCTCTGTCATGTATGGCCCGATATTGCTTGCGGGAGGATTGGGGACGGATGATATGCCGAAGATAGGGTTATTGACAATCGTGCTTGTCGTGAATCGCTTCCGGCAAAGAATATTCCTATGTTAGTGGGTCCATTGACCGATCTGGATAGCTGGATACAATGTTCTTCACAACATCCTTTACGGTTTACAGTAAAGAATGGAGGTGGACAACAAGGGGTAGGGTTGGTCCCTTATTTTCAAATGCATCATCAGCGGCATACTGTATATTGGAAACTTTATTCTCCGGATGAATTTGTTTATCGTACTCGTTCTTTAACGGATGAAGTGAAGATCGGTGACGAGAAAGATGAAAGGAAACATGCGTTGCAAGGGGAGAATGATTCTATTTATTGGCATGATTATTTTTGGGCAAAGAATACTCGGTTCCGTATGGCAAAAGACGGATGGTTTTCTTACACACTTCATATAAATAAAACGGAACAAAAGCCTTATCATCTGATTTGTCGTTTCTGGGGAGACGAGCCTGATACTTGTCAGTTTGATATATTGATTGACGGCAACTATCTGCGTACTGTCAGTTTGAATCGAAAACTATATCTGACCTATGTGGACGATGTGTATTCTATTCCTGCAGACTGGACTCGTGGAAAGGATAAAGTGAATGTTACTTTCCGTGCTGCTCAAGGGAAGAATGCCGGAGGATTGTATGAATTGAAAATTACTTCAGATACGAATTATAGATAAACTTTAAATATAGATTACCATGAAAAAAACGTTGGTTATATTATTCGTCGCCGGGGTTCTTGCCGCGTGTAAGTCGACGGATAGCAATAAATCTGATTATCAATACAAGGATGTACCTTTTACCAATGTACACTTTTCTGATAATTTCTGGGCACCTCGTATTGAAACCATTCGTAGTGTTACCGTGCCTTTTGCTTTTCATAAATGTGAGGAAACTCATCGTATAGATAATTTTGCAGTAGCGGGGAAACTGATGGAAGGAAAGTTCAATTCCCCTTATCCGTTTGATGATTCGGATGTGTATAAGATAATGGAAGGAGCTGCTTACTTGTTGGCGGTGAAGGAGGATAAAGCGCTGGATATGTATATGGACAGTCTGATTCATCTGATAGGAGCTGCGCAGGAACCGGATGGTTATCTTTATACTACCCGTACTATTGGCGGGGATTCGCAACATCCGTGGGCTGGCAGTAAAAGATGGGAAAATGAACGTGACAACAGCCATGAATTGTATAATGTAGGACACATGTATGAGGCGGCTGTAGCTCATTATCTAGCTACCGGAAAACGTTCATTTCTTGATATAGCCATTAAGAGTGCGAATTTGTTGTGTAATACCTTTGGTCCTGAAGAAGAAAAGATTACTGTAGCGCCAGGGCATCAGGAAGTGGAGATTGGCTGGTAAAGCTTTATAGGGTGACAGGAGATAAACGTTATTTGGATTTGTCACAATTCTTTTTGGAGGCTCGTGGAAAGTATGACAAATATGATCGGAATAGTGAGGATCAGTTCCGTAACGGATCTTATTGGCAGGATCATAAGCCAGTCATTGCTCAGGATGAGGCTGTAGGCCATGCAGTGCGGGCTACCTACATGTATGCTGCTATGACAGATATAGCCGCTTTGAAAAACGAGCGGCATTTTGAAAATGCTGTGGGTAAATTATGGGACAATGTAGTAGGGAAGAAGATGTATATTACCGGAGCTATTGGTTCAACTCGTCATGGAGAAGCGTTTGGTAAAAACTATGAGTTGCCTAATAGTACAGCTTATTGTGAAACATGTGCTTCTATTGCCAATTGCATGTGGAATTTACGCATGTTCATGCTGCATGGTGATGCCAAATACATTGATGTGCTGGAACGTTCTTTGTATAACGGGGTGTTGAGTGGCATCAGTTTGGATGGAAAGAAGTTTTTTTATCCAAATGTCCTCTCTTGCGATGAAAATGGCTCAGAGCGTAGCGAATGGTTTGATTGTTCTTGCTGCCCTTCTAATCTAGCTCGTTTTATTCCTTCGGTGCCAGGGTATGTGTATGCCACTTCTTCCAAAGGATTTTATGTGAATCTGTATGGTGCCAACCATGCTGATGTAGTTCTAAAGAATGGAAAGCATGTACAGGTGGAACAACAGACGGATTATCCGTGGAATGGAACGATAAAGTTGATATTGACTCCGGAAACCCCGGAAGATTTTGCTGTTATGTTGCGTATTCCGGGATGGGTAAATAGTCAGCCTGTACCTTCCGATCTTTATACTTATACCAGGCATGATAAAGGAGCCGTAAAAATTACAATCAATGGAAAACCCCGGGATTTTGTAATGGAGAAAGGATATGCCGTTTTATCCGGTAGTTGGAAACGGGGGGATACAATTGAACTAAGTCTTCCGATGGATATCCACAAGGTTTCAGCAAATGATAAGGTTGCTGCGGATGTGAATCATCTTGCCGTAGAGCGTGGCCCGATAGTTTATTGTGCAGAGTTTGCTGACAATGGAGGGACTGTATTGAATTATGTGCTGAAACCGGAAACGGCTTTTGAGGCTGCTCCTGCTTCTATGTTGGGAGGTGTGGAGATATTGAAAGGAACCACAGAACGCATTATTGCCGAGAATGATTTTAAGGAAATAAAGTCTGTGACAGATTCTATCCTGCTTATTCCTTATTATGCACGGTCTCATAGAGGAAATGGTGAAATGGCTGTGTGGCTTCCTTCCGATGAAAATATATTGAAAGATCAGCTAAAAGAACGTGCCCGTATTACGGATAAAGTTTTTATCGGTAAAGAAAGTTCGGAAACTGCGCATCAGTTGAAAGGTGAGAATACTCATACGGGAGGACCAAATACATGGCGTGATGCCTCGGATGGTGGATGGTTTTCGTATACCCTGAGAGTAGATCCGGTTCAACCGATGGAATTGGTTTTGACTTATAGCAGTACAGATGGAGGAAATCGTGAATTCGAGATATTTGCCGAGCATGAAAAGATAGGGGAGCAAAAATTACGGGTGGAAACTTTTAGTGCATGGATTGATAAAGTGTATCCTATTCCTGTTGATTTAACTCGGGGGAAAAGTCATGTAACTGTTAAGATACAGGCTTTGCCCGGTATGATTGCTGGAGGTGTGTTTGGTTGCAGAATGCAGAAGCAAAAAAAATAGGCCTATGAAACGCTATATTATGACCACCGGATTGATGTGTATATGCGTGTTTTGTTCTTTAGCCCAAAAACAAATGATGTATGGAGATACAAGCCGTATTGGAATACCTTTTTCTAAAGATCCTCATGTAGTGGAGTTCCAAGGTAAATATCTGATGTATTATTCTATTCCTCCAAAGCAGAATGGAAACGCGGAAGCGCAAGGTTGGGGAATAGGCATTGCCGGGAGCAAGAATCTGAAAGATTGGCATCGTATTGGAGAAATCATACCTCAAACAGCTTATGAGTCTAAAGGGTTATGTGCTCCGGGTGCTTTGGTAAGAATGATACGGTTCATCTATTCTATCAGACGTATGGTAATGGTGCTAAAGATGCTATTTGTCATGCATGGTCTGAAGATGGGATCCATTTTGTACGTAATGCTACAAATCCTATTTTTTCTCCGGAAGGGGAGTGGAACTGCGGGCGTGCCATCGATGCGGAGGTCGTTTTTTTAAAGGATCGGTATTATTTATATTATGCAACTCGTACTCCTGATTATTCTACCCAAATTATAGGAGTTGCAATGGCACCTGCACATACGGATTTTTCGAAACAGGCATGGAAGAGTCCGGTGAATCATCCGGTGCTTGTTTCCGAATATCCTTGGGAAGAGAAGTGTGTCGAAGGAGCATCTGTTGTGCAGATGGGAGATGAGATGTTTATGTTTTATGCCGGGGCCTATAATAATCGTCCTCAGCAGATTGGAGTTGCTAAAAGTAGTGATGGTATTCATTGGACAAAACTTTCTAATAAACCCTTTCTGATGAATGGTGATCCTGGAACATGGAATTGCTGTGAGTCCGGACATCCTCATCTCTTTAAAACAAGGAAAGGAAAAACATATTTATTTTATCAAGGGAATGATGACTTTGGTAAAACTTGGTTTCTTTCGAATATGGAGGTCAAATGGAAGAATAGACATCCTTTTATCGCTCATTATATAAATCAAAAAGCACATTAAATATGAAGAAAATATTTCTTTTTCTATATACCTTATTGGTCTTTTCCGGTGTATACGCACAAGAAAACAAGGTAAAGGTGGAGCCGGTGAATGGAGATAAAATTTCTTTGTTCTCTTTAAAAGAAGTCCGTTTACTGGATAGTGATTTTAAACATATCATGGACCTGAACCACGCCTATATGCTTTCTTTGGAACCTGACCGTTTGCTGTCTTGGTTTCGGAGAGAAGCAGGTTTGACACCTAAGGCACAACCCTATCCTTTTTGGGAATCTGAGTATATGAACGGGCATGGACCTTTACCGGGACATATTATGGGGTTTTATCTGTCTGGAATTTCTATGATGTATGATTCTACGGGAGATACTGCAATTCTAAGTAGATTAAGCTATATCTTGGAGGAGTTATCTCTTTGCCAGCAAGCTGGAGGTGATGGATATTTGTTACCTACTATTTGCGGTAGAGCTATTTTCGAGAATGTGCTGGATGGAAATTTCAAGACTTCTAATCCTTTTATTGAGACTCCTTATGACAAATGCTGGGAACCTGTGTATGTCATGAACAAGATCATGTTGGGGCTTTATCAGGTTTATATGCGATGTGATTTATTACAGGCAAAAGAAATATTGGTAAAGATGGCAGACTGGTTCGGCTATTCAGTCATTGACAAGTTATCACATGATGACCTTCAAAAATTGTTGGTGTGCGAGCATGGCTCTATCAATGAGTCTTTTATAGATGTTTATCAGATAACGGGTGAGGAGAAGTACCTTAAGTGGGCACAAAGACTCAACGATGAGGATATGTGGGTTCCCATGTCTGAAGGAAAGGATATATTGGAGGGTTGGCATGCTAATACCCAGATTCCTAAATTTACAGGTTTCGAATCTGTTTATCGTTATGATAGTAATGAACGTTTTACCACAGCTGCCCGTTTCTTTTGGGATACAGTAGTGAGAAAACATACTTGGGTGATGGGAGGTAACAGTACAGGAGAACATTTCTTTGCTCCTGAGGAATTCGAGCATCGAATAGAATTGAACGGGGGACCTGAATCTTGTAATTCGGTTAATATGCTTCGTCTGACAGAGAGTTTATATTGTGATTATGCCGAGGTGGAGAAAGTGGATTATTATGAGAAAGTCTTATTTAATCATATTCTGGCCAACTATGACCTGATCAGGGTATGTGTGTGTATTATACTTCCATGAAACCGGGACACTATAAAATTTATGGAACTAAATATGATTCTTTTTGGTGTTGTACCGGGACGGGATTTGAGCAAACAGCAAAGTTTGGGCAGATGATTTATGCTCATACAGATGAAGCCTTGTATGTAAATATGTTTATACCATCGGTAGTTACATGGAATAAAGGAGTCGGTATTCGTCAGGAACTGCTTTTCCTGATGAAGGTGTTACTAGTCTTACTGTTTCCGGAGAGGCTGTTTTTAATTTAAAGATACGTTGTCCTTATTGGGTGGGAAGTTCGTCACTCAATGTAATTGTAAATGGTAAGAGAGAGAAAATAAAGGCTGGTGTGGATGGATATGTTTCAATAAACAGGCAGTGGAAAGATGGAGATAAAGTACGGATAGAGCTACCTATGAAATTGGAAATAGTGCCTTTGAATGAGGCGGCTCATTATCTTGCTTTGAAATATGGGCCTATTGTTTTGGCAGCTAGAATTAGTGACGAGCATTTATCGAAAGATGATTTCAGATCTGCACGTTCTACTGTTGCTATGAAAGATTATCCAGTGATAGATGTGCCGGCTTTTATAGGGGATATCCGGAAAATACCGGCTGCTGTTATCCGGAAAAAAGGAGAAAAGCTGGCTTTTTTGTGTAGTAAGGATAATGTAGTATCCAAGCCTGTAGAGCTGGTTCCTTTTAATACTATCCACTGGAGCCGCTATGCCGTATATTTTCGGCATTATGATAAGAAAGGGAACTATCTGGCCGAGCTGAAGAAATCGGAGCAATTTAAGCAAGAAGAGGATAACTTGAATAAAAGAACTGTAGATAGGGTCATTATTGCAGATGCTGAATCTGAGAAAATGCATAAAATGGAGGCAGTAAATTCTACAGCTGGTGAGAATTGGCGGGATGCTTCTAAAGGTGGATATTTTATGTATGAAATGAAAGTTCGGAGAGAGATGGAACAGTCTGTTTGCTTACAGCTTTTGGGAAGTGATTCGGGTAATCGTATTTTTGATGTTTTGATTGATGGTAAATGGATAGATACTATTGATTTGTCTAAACCTTGTAAAGAAGGAAAAGGACTGTATAGATGTTATATTCATATTCCTGCTGAATATATAAAAGCAAGAAAAAATGTAACAGTGAAATTTCAGGCAAAGAATGGTTGTATAGCTGGGGGGATTTTTGATGTAAGGATTGTGTCTGCCATTTCGGTTCAAGACATGTAAATAAGAGCAGCTTTCGTTTTTAAAACATTCTCCATAGTTCGACTGTTCTAATGATAGTACAAACAGAAAAAATAACGATTATGGAAAAATATTTTATTCATAGCAATGAACTGCATTTGATTGATGTGGATAAAATTCATCAGGCAGTGGAAAGGATCGTGGACTCATTGGATATGGCTGCCGGATCAACTTGTCATTTTGATCTTTATAAAGTGGTGGAAACCTATTTTAAAGATTTGGATAAAAGAAGGGAAATAAACTGCTTATTGGGTATTGTGGATACGGAGGAGGAATTGGAGGAAAAGATGGAAGGCTTTTGAAATCTATTTTTTAATTTGTTTTGTTTTCTATTCTTTATCTATTTTTACTGAGTGAAGATAAGTCTTCCTTTTTCATACTATTTCTGTTTATAAGACAGAGATGGTTTTAAAGTTTGTAAAGGCAGTTGGTTCATACTGAACCGACTGCCTTTTTATCTGAGTTTTATTGGTGGTTCTTGGGAAACTATATATTAGGAGTAATCTCATCGTATAGGGTTATACATGATTCTTTATTCTGAAAACTTTATTTAATTCTTAGGTTTTTGTAAGTTTGCTAAATGAAATCTAATAGAAAATAGAATGAAAACATTTAGACTAGTATTCATAATTCTGATAATGAGTGGATTAATATTTCAGGGGAGAGCTCATGTCTGTTGGGACGATCTAGAGTTCAAACAGTTTTCCACTCCTGAAGGATTACCGAATAGCATGGTTCACCAAGTGTATCAGGACCGTGACGGATATATTTGGATTCCTACTTTCTATGGATTGTTTCGTTATGATGGTTACGAGGTACGTACCTATAAATCAAATCTTTATACCCCTGGTCTTCTGGTTAATAATAATGTGCTTTGTGTGGAAGAAGATTATTCTCACCGGCTTTGGATTGGGACTCACGAGGGACTCTGTATGCTTGATAAACGGACAGGGAAGATGAAAAAATTGCAACTGGATGGAGTCAGCAAACAACGGCTGAATGAAATTCATGTAACAAAAGAGAACCGGGTTTATCTGGGGTACATCCGTGGAATGGCTTATTATGACGAAATGCAGGATACATTGGCTTTGATGACTCGGAAGAATTGTAGAGGGGACGTACCCGAATCTGTGAATATTCAAACTTTGTTTGAGGATGTAAATGGTGATTTGTTGATAGGTACCTGGAAGGATGGGCTTTATCGTTATTGCATAAAGGAAAATACATTTTTGCACTATCCGCCTTTAGATGAAGAGAACTCTGTTTTGGCTTTGTTTCAGGACTCTAGAGGGGTGATGTGGATAGGAACTAGTGGGTCCGGGCTGTATAAGGCCCATTTTTCATCCGATAGGAAAACGGTTTCTTTTGAAGGTTATAGACATGATGCCCGAAATGTTTCTTCTTTGCCGTCTGATTATATTTATTCGATTCATGAAGATTTACAGACACGTTCGTTATGGTTGGGTACTAGAGAGGGTGTTAGTGTGATGGAACTGGCTGATGAGGGAAAGTTTATCAATTATCAAGAATCTGGCTCTACACATTATCTTCCTGTCCGCGAGGTGAACACAGTCTTTAGGGATCGAAGCGGATTAATGTGGATCGGTACTAAAGGGGCTGGTGTCTTTCATGTCGATACTAGGAAACGTTCCTTTAATGTAATTTATCCTCGTGGCAACGATAAATCTTGTACAGATTTGATTTCTACATTGTATGTGGAAGAAAATGGAGCTCTTTGGATAGGTATGGGCTATGGATTGGATTATCAGCATGGAGATAAAAAAGTGACATTGTTTCCTTCGAAACGTCCTTATCATATTTCTTATAGCCCGTTAACCCGTGAGGTGTTGCTTGCTGTGCATGACGAGGGGATGATAGTTTGTCGTGACGGACAAATAATACATCAGTATAAGACCTCGAATTGCGGTTTTGTTCCTCATGATTTAGTGTATTTAGTTCACGAGGACCGTAAGGGAAACCGCTGGTTGTGTACCTATAAAGGACTTGGAGTGCGTTACCGGGACGGGCGTGAGTATTGTTTCAATCGTTTGTCCAGAGCAGACGAATTGCTTGGCCGGGAGATGACCACGATGGTTGAGGATAATGACGGCTCATTATGGTTGGCAACCAACAATAATGGTATTGTTCATGTTACAGGGGATATGGAACGTCCGGAATCGTTGCAGTGTAAGAACTATTGTATGGAGAATGGTTTGCTGTCGGTTAATACTCCTCTTTGTTTTTTGTTGGATAGAAGCGGACGGATTTGGGTCGGGACAGAGGGCAGCGGACTTTGTTTATATGATGTGCAAAATGATTGTTTCAAGTCTGTTCATAAGGAGTTTAATTTGCCCGGAGATATGGTTGGCAGTATGCAGGAAGATAATAGTGGTAATCTGTGGTTGGGCACCAATCAAGGGCTGGCAAAGCTAACCATATCCGGAAAGGAAAAGGGCAGGGTACGTATCTTTACAGTTGCCGATGGGTTGGCGGATAATTTCTTTAATCAAAATGCTTCTTTCTATCGTGATGGTACCTTCTATTTTGGATGCAGCAGGGGAATTGTGACTTTCAACTCGGAAGTGGTGGAAGAGAAACATGCTGATATTTCTTTATGCATAACTGATATCTTGGTGGATGGAAGACCATTGGAACAGATGTCGGATAAGAAAAGAAAGGAGATAACTCCTTTTACTTCCGATTTTACAGACAGATTAGTTATTCCTGCCTCATATTCCCATTTTTCCATTTGTTTTGCATCGCTGACTTATAATCGTCCCCAGCAAAATAAATATGCGTACAGGTTGCAAGGCTTTGATGCTGATTGGCATTATGTGGACGCTTCCAGCCGGACTGCCTATTATTCCAAATTGCCTGCAGGGGAGTACGTGTTTCAGCTACGGGCAACGAATGAGAATGGTGATTGGGGTGACGTGAGAGAAATGGAAATTATTATTGAACCACCTTTCTGGGCTACTTGGTGGGCTTATTTTATTTATGTATTATTGGCTATACTGTTTATGGTATTGATATGGTGGGAGATTCGTCGGAGGCTGTTATTGCGTAATCGTAGGTTTTGCAGGAAGGTGAGACGGACAAGTGCATCATCTAAAATTGCAGTTCTTTACGAACATACCTTCGGATGAAGAAAAGTTTTTGCAGGATGCTGTCGCCTGTGTGAACCGTCATTTGGATGATCCCGATTTTGATGTTCCGCAGTTTGTAGATGAGATGGCAACCAGTCGTACAACGTTGCATAAGAAATTGAAATCTTTGACGGGATTGAATACAACTGGCTTTGTACGTAGTATCCGTCTGAAGGCGGCTTGCAGGATGATGGATGAAAATCCGAATTTCCGCATTTCCGAACTGGCTTATAAGGTCGGGTTTAATGATCCCAAGTATTTTTCTATCTGTTTTAAGAAGGAATTTGGTATGCAGCCTACAGAATATTCGATGAAATCGGGCAAAAACGCTTGAACATGCCAAGGTGGACAAGGTTGAAATATGTTCCTAAAAGGTGGAGAAAACATGCTTCAACCTTATCGGGAGATGCTTCATCTCTGTAAAATGAATAGCTGATTACTTTTGTGGCATTAAAACTTTAATGTCTAATTTAAAAAGGTTGGCTAATGAAATCTAATTTTTATGGAAACAGAAAATCGCTTCTTGCGGTTTTTATTTGTGCAGCTTTTCTTTCAGGAAGTCATGTTGCTTATGCGGTAAATGAATCGTTACTGGTTTCTGCGTACCAGCAGCCTAGTAAGATTAAAGGAACCGTAATAGATGCAAATGGTGAGGTTGTTATTGGTGCCAGTGTGGTGGTGAAAGGAACCGCTAATGGGACTATAACAGATATTGATGGGAACTTTATTCTTTCTGATGTCCCTACCAATGGGACGATTCAGGTAAGTTTTGTTGGATACAAGACTTTGGAAATCCCAGTTAAAGGGCAGACTTCTTTCAGTCTGACTTTAATGGATGATACCGAAGTATTGGATGAAGTAGTGGTGGTAGGTTATGGTACCATGAAGAAATCAGATTTGACAGGTTCTGTAGGTTCTATATCTTCTGAAAAACTCGCTGCTAGAGGTACTACCCGTTTGGAAGATGCATTACAAGGTGCGGTTCCGGGAGTAAATATCACTCAATCCAATAGCCGTGCGGGTGGCGGATTTAATATTCAGATACGTGGACAGGCATCTATAAATAAACAGGCTGCTCCTCTTTATGTAATTGATGGTATTGTGTGCTCGTCTATGGATTTTTTGAATCCCGAGGATATTGAGCGGGTAGACGTCTTGAAAGATGCCTCGTCTACTGCTATCTATGGCTCACGTGCTTCTGCTGGTGTGATTATGATTACAACCAAAGGTGCGAAGGGGGCAGGAAAACCTCAACATGTTTCTATTTCGTATGATGGATATTATGGGATACGTAAGGTTGCCCGTATGCCTGATTTTATGAATGCTCAAGAATTTATAGATTATCGTTTTGCACGTCATACTCTTTTAACATCAGATGTCTTTGATGGTTCTAGTCGTAAAGGAGTAGATGCGAACGGTATTCCTCATTATGAAATTAAACAATCTGATTTGGAAACTACGTTTCTGAAACGTGATGGTGGTACAAACTATCGTGATTCCCAAATTTATGAGATGATGATGTCGGGAACAGATGGTTATGACTGGACAGACCTCGTAACTCGGACAGGTAATCAGCAGAATCATTATATCAGTGCCAACGGAGCCACAGAAAAAATTAATTATCGGTTAGGAGTTGGTTATCAAGGGGAAGAAAATGTGTTCAAACATAATGATTATTCCCGTTTCAATATCAAAGGTGCTTTTGATGGAAAAATTTCCAAAGTATTTGAAGCTGGATTATCTGTGAATATGGCTTATACGGTGCAAGATGATTTTAGTACCGATGGAACTTATTGTCCGTATGAAAACGCTTTTTATTTCAATCCTTTTGTTGCACCTTATGATGAAAATAGTAACATTATCAATAATCCAGGGTCAAAGGATGCTTTTGGGTCTACCGGACAATTCACTTCTACTGTTAGCCCACTGAATGATTTAGAGGATGAAAACTATACTAATCAAACTCGCAAATTTCATGTCTTTGGCAATGTATATTTGCGTACTAATATAATGGATGGATTAAAATTTGCGACTACTTTTTCACCTAACTTTTATCATGGGCGTCAAGGAAAGTTTAATGCTACTGGAGTGAATGACCGTAATCCGCTAGGTTCCAATTATTATCAGGTGAACGGAACGAACTCTGCAGAGGTTGAGACGACAGACCGTATGGACTGGACTTGGGATAATCAGCTTGATTTTAATAAAACAATAGATGATCATACGTTTGGCGCGATGGGTTTATTCTCCATATATCGTTCTGATAAAGAAATTTATAGATTGAAAGGCTTTGGTATTTCGGATGATATGCTTTCTTTTCATGCCTTGGATAAGGCTTCCGGTGATAAGGAGATAGCTTCTTCCTATACAGCATCTACTTTGGTCTCAGGAGCTCTTCGTTTGAATTATTCATATAAAGGTAAGTATATGGCGACAGCTACAGCACGTGCTGATGGTTCTTCACGCTTTGCAGAAGGTAACCGTTGGGGATGGTTTCCTTCCGTTGCTTTGGCATGGCGTATGTCAGAAGAAAGCTTTTTAAAAGGTACTCATTGGTTGGATAATTTGAAATTGCGTTTGTCTTATGGATTACCGGTAACAACAATGTGGATGATTATGTGACAATAGCTACAGCTTCAGGACCTAGTTATGTGGTATTGGGAGGATCGGAAATACAAGGATATTACCCTAATGGGCTTGTTAATACGGGACTCATTTGGGAAAAGGTAAAAGAGTTTGATTTAGGATTGGATTTTAGTGTATTGAGTAATCGTATTAATCTGACAGCCGATTTTTATCATCGTTTGTCTGATGGGCAGATTATGGATAGGATTGTTCCTGTTGAAACAGGTGAAACAAAAGCTACTTTTAATGTCGGTTCAGTTCGTAATACCGGAATTGAATTAGGAATGCAGTTTGGCATTATTCGGAGTAAAGATTTTATATGGGATTTAAGTGTGAATTATTCTCGTAACTGGAATAAAATATTGGAACTTAGTAATGGGAAAGTGGATGAAATTGCATCCAATCGCTTTATTGGTGAGCCGTTAAATGTATTGCGTGACTATATTCATACTGATGTGATAACTGATAAAGGGGTAACGATGCACACTAAAGATGGGGATATTCATTATACTTTGCAAGAATTGTATGCAAAGTATGGTTCGAAATATAAGTGGTATGAAGGTCAGATAGCTGTGAATGATTGGAATAATGATGGCAAGATTACGGATGAAGATAAGCAAATATATGGTTGTACAGATCCTAAATGGGTGGGAAGTTTAAGTTCAAATATGTATTATAAAGGTTTCGATTTCTCAGTAATGATTTATACTAAACAAGGACAATGGGCTCGTAGTTATTTCCATGATAAATATATGAAATGGTCTGATCGTGGTAACCAACATATGGCAATGGATTTTTATATTCCTAAAGGGGCGCCTGTTATTGACCATACTACCGGTGATATTGTATATGCCACTGAAACTCATTACGGTGAATATCCTTATCCGAATAATTCCGATACTTCGGCAGGTGGATATTTTTCTGATAAAGGTAGCGCGAAGGGAGAAGGCTTTCAGTATCAGAAGACTTCTTTTGTAAAGGTAAAAAATATCTGTTTGGGATATACTTTCCCTAAGAAGTGGATTACTAAAGCAGGATTACAGCATTTGCGTCTTTATATCAATGTGCTTAATCCATTTTGTTTTACGGATTATGATGGATTTGATCCTGAATGGGCAAATGCTAAATTAACTGATGGTGGTCCTGCATCGGTAACTTATCAGATAGGTGCGAATATTAAGTTTTAATTTCAAAGGAAAGGTAAATGGTATGAAAAATATATATATACGGCAGTCATATTGGTTGGCTTTGTTTTGACTACAAGTTGTGAAGATTTTCTGACTACAGATAATAAGTCAAATGTAACGGACAAAGAATATTTCTCGACTAAGACAGGTTTTGAATCTTTGGTATCAAATGCTTATAGTACTTTACGAGATGTTTATGCAGTATCCAGTTATACTACTTATTTTAATGCAGGTACGGATATGTATGCTGATGGGCGTAATTATATCAATGATGAGTTGCATGAATATGAAACTTTAAATCCTGAAAACAGTGTGATGAAAGAGCTTTATACGGCATGTTATAAAGGTATCCGTGCGGCTTATGCTATAAAACATTATGCGGCGGATGCAGTTATTGATGAGAATTTGCGTAGCAGGCGTGTGGATGAGGCACGAGTATTGGCGGCGAATTATTACTATATATTGGTAAATACTTTCGGGGGGGTACCTTTGATGAAAGATTATGTGGCTGATGTTCAAACCGGATATCCTAAATCTTCGGTGGTTGATGTTTACACTTATATTATTGAGGAATTGGAGAATGTAATAGCTGCCGGAGCTATGGAAAAGTCTACCGCTTTGGATGGTGGTGGTCGTATAAGTATTGAATCGGCTCGTGCGTTATTAGCTAAAACTTATTTAGCAGCAGCTTGGGATTTAGATAAAAAAGATTACTTTGCCAAAGCAGCCCAAGTAGCAGATGACGTGATAGCTAATCGTGCTTTGGTTACTCCTTTCGAGGATCTTTGGAGAGCGGATTGTAGTGGAGATGATAACGAAGAATTTATTTGGGATGTGGAATATGACTATGCTACGGCTGCTAATACAGTCAGTGGTGGGCATCCGTGGAGTTCCTTTTATTGTAATCATATGGGGGGGCAAGAAGATCATGGAAAGGGGAGTACTTCTGCTTTTATTGCGACTTTACATGCTTTGCAGTGTTTTGAAAAAGGCGATATACGCTATAGGGTAACGTTTATGAAGGAGTTACCTGATATTGTTACTGCATCCGCTTATTGGTATTGGGATTGGTATAAGAATGGTGGAACTTTTATAGGAATTCCTTTGAAACGTTACTATCCGGCATGGTATGAAACAGAAGAAGATATCGATGCATGGAAAGCTCTTGATCCTGAAAATCGTAAAAATACATGGATACTACCGATGTCTGATCATACACGGGATCCTCAAGAATATATGCCTGGAGAAATTGATTATGAGGAATTCGTAACCTATTCTTATGGGGGCGCTCCTTGTCGTAAATTTGATGATTCTAATACTGCTAGTTATTCTAATAAAACAGATTATCGTGATGTACATATTATTACGCTTCCTGAGATTTATTTGGTAGCAGCAGAGGCTTATTTAAAAGCTGGTGATAAGGGAAATGCTTTGCTTCGTTTGAATGAAGTGCGCCGACGTGCACGGCTTGATGCGGTAACTGAAATAAATGTGGATGTTATTTTAAAAGAACGTGCTTGTGAGTTATTTGGACAGGGATCTCGATGGATTGATTTAAGACGTACACAGAAATTGGTGGAGTATAATGATTTATATAATCCTCAGATAAAAGGGCGGGCCGCACAAATGATTGGAAAGAAATTACTTCGTCCTATTCCTCAGGCGGCGATTGATGCGAATGAGTTGATGAGTGCTGAAGATCAGAATCCAGGGTATTAGTAAGGTGATTAGATAGTATTGAGATGTGTTTAGGACGGGGATGTTATGATATATGGCATCCTCGTTATTAAAAAAAATCAATTAAAGTAGAATAACTGATGAATGTGAAATTAAAAAGGGAAAGTCGATTATTGATTATGGCTATAACCAGTGTAGCTTTGTTTGTGCATATTGTAGTGATTTGTGCAGCTAGTACAAGAGAGGTTGTTGCCAATAAAGAATTTGTTTGGTATAATGGTAAACGTCCTATTACTTATTCCTTGCCTGGATCTGTTTCTCCAGTAGTGACGGTAGCACTGGATATGTTTAAGGGTGACATGCAACAGGTGACGGGGGTATTACCTCAAAAAACTCTTTTCGGAACGGCGGTTATTAATATTATTCAGTTGGATAAAAACAAGTCTATCCTAAGAGATCTCCGTAAAGACGGAATCCCGGTGGATAATATTGTTGCCAGAAAAGACGCTTTTTTTATAAAGATAAGAGAAAATCAGTTGTTGGTTGTAGGAAGTGACGGTCGGGGAACTGCTTACGGCATACTTGAACTTTCCCGCTTGGCAGGAGTGTCTCCATGGGTATGGTGGGGAGATGTGACACCGATGAGAAAAGAGCGATTGACCTTCCGGCTGATTATTCTACTTTTCAGAGTCCATCGGTAGAGTATCGTGGAATCTTTTTAAATGATGAAGACTGGAGCTTGCAGCCTTGGAGCTGGAAAAACTTTGAACCGTCTGATATAAAAGGACGTATTGGTGCACGTACTTATAAAGAAATCTTCAAATTGCTGATGCGCCTTCGTGCCAATGCTATTTGGCCGGGAATGCATGGAATTACGACTCCGTTCTACTTTGTGCCGGGAGCTAAAGAAGCAGCTGACAGTTGCGGCATTCTCATCGGTACTTCGCATTGCGAGCCAATGATGCGCAATAATGTAGGTGAATGGAAAGTCAATGAACGGGGTGACTATAATTACATAACAAACCGTGAAGGGGTACAATCCTATTGGATAGAACGGCTGAAAGAGGCTGGACCTTATGAAAATTTCTACACCATGGGTATGCGAGGTATTCACGACAGTGGAATGGAAGGGGTCAAGACCCTTCAGGAAAAGACCGATGCACTGCAACAGGTTATTGACGACCAGCGCAAGTTATTATCGAAGTATGTAGATAAAGATGTGGAGAAAATTCCCCAGGCTTTTGTCCCCTATAAAGAAGTGCTTCAAATAATGGAGAATGGCTTGCAACTGCCGGAAGACATCACTTTGATATGGTGTGATGACAACTATGGCTATATGACCCGTTTAAGTGACAAGGAACAGCAAAAGCGTAACGGAGGTGCCGGAGTGTATTATCATCTCAGTTATTGGGGGCGTCCGCATGACTATATGTGGTTATGCACTACCCAGCCGGGATTGATTTATAGTGAAATGAAACAGGCATACGATTGCAATGCCCGCCGTTTGTGGGTGGTTAATGTGCACGATTTGAAACCCGCGGCATATGATTTGGAACTCTTTCTGGATATGGCATGGAATATCAATTCCGTATCTCCATCTACTCTTGTGGAGCATCAGAAGAGCTGGCTTTGCCGCGAATTTGGCAAAGAAGCAGGAGAAAAATTATTGCCTGCCATGTTAGAGTTTTATCGCCTGTGCGGCATCCGTAAACCGGAATTTATGGGTTGGAACCAAGTGGAGCTGGACAAGAAAAAATATACCAAAGGCTGGTCTCCGGTTAAAAATACGGACTTTAGCTTAACCGAATTCGGCGGCGAACTGGATCGTTATCTGGAATCCTATGAAGCCATTAAAGAGATTTTATCGGAAGTGGAACCAATGATTCCTCAGGAACGCAAAGATGCTTTCTTTGCCCAAATTAAGTATCCTGTATTTGGCGCTGCTGCCATGAGCACAAAGATGCTGGAGGCACAAAGAGCACGTTGCATCTCTCCGGGAAGCTGCGACACGACTTTATGGACCCGCGAAAGTCAATTAATGGCTGCCTGTGCCAAAAGCATTAAAGCTTACCAGGAAATCCGCGATTTGACAGATTACTATAACAATGAACTGGCAGATGGCAAATGGAAATACTCCATGTGCCATAATCCGCGGGATTTATATGTATTCTATCCGCCTGAAATTCCCATATGGCTGACAGATAAGGAAATAGAGAAATATGCTTCTTTTAGAAGACCAAAATCGTTACCTTTGGAGGAAGTGGCTAAGGATCATTGTATTGTTTCTAATGCTTGCGATTATACAAGCGCATCCAAAGGGGTCGTGACGATTCAATCATTGGGACATAGTATGAATGCTGTTTCCGTACCAAAGGGAAAGTCAATTACTTTTGAGTTTGATTGTTTATGGGATGGAGAGGCGATACTGCGCACTGCCGTAATCCCGACACAACCTAATGATAAAGGAGATATTCGTTTCAGTGTTAGTATAGATGGTGAAAAGCCTCGGATATGTTCTATTAAAGAGCCGTTTCGTTCGGAAGGATGGAAACAGAATGTACTCCGTGGACAGGCTGTTCGTGAAACTGGTCATCAATTGACGAAAGGAAAGCATACTTTATCCATCACTGCTTTGGATGATCATGTCCTGATAGATCAATGGATGATTGATTTCAAACCAGACAGAATGTTCTATGTATTTCCAGTTCAACCAACCTATTAATGTAGCATGAATTGTATGAAGAAAATTATTGGACTGTTCATTATTTTATTATGCTTTTGCACGACAAAAGCTCAACAGACAGAAGTGAGGTATCTTTCCGGTACAGGACCGGATCATACTGTGAAGTGGAATTTCTGGTGCTCTTCAGGTATGAACTCTCAAAAGTGGAGCAAGATAGATGTTCCGTCTTGCTGGGAACAGCAAGGTTTTGGAGGCTATACCTACGGGCGCTATTATATTTATAAGGAACACGAGAAAGAAAAGCAATATGATGCCTACAGGGAACATGATTTTTGCGATGAATACGGCATCTATCGTCATTGTTTTGATGTTCCGGACACTTGGAAAGGCAAACAGATAAGTATTGTATTTGAAGGTGTTATGACTGATGCTGAAGTGAAAATCAACGATGTCATCGCTGGCCCTGTTCATCAGGATCATTCTATCGTTTTTCTTATGATATCACGGACAGACTGAAATTCGGGAAAACGAATTTGATGGAAGTGACGGTGAAGAAGCAGTCGGCTGATAAATCAGTTAATGCAGCGGAGCGCCGGGCTGACTGGTGGCTTTTCGGAGGTATCTATCGTCCTGTATATCTGACGGCAAAGCCTCGCACGCAAATAGAACATATAGCGGTGGATGCCCGTGCTGACGGTACGTTGCACACAGATGTATATTTGAAAAATATTTCCAAAGGACAACAATTGGAACTGTCGCTCATTTCCTGTGATTCACAGCTTCCTATAGGGCGGCAGGTATGCGGGCTTTCGACGGAAGAGAAACAGATACTTACCACACATTGGAACAATATCAGGACATGGGATCCTGAACATCCCAACCTTTACCGGCTCACGATGCGTCTTCTTTCCACAACAGGAGATGTTGTGCACGAGATTACGGAGCGCATAGGATTCCGTACCATTGAATTCCGTCCTGAAGATGGCGTATATCTGAACGGTACTCGTCTTTTAGTGAAGGGGATTAACCGTCATTGCTTTGATCCGGAAACAGGTAGGACAATCAGCCGGGAACTCAGTCTGAAGGATGCTTTGCTCATTAAGCAGATGAATATGAATGCCGTGCGTTCACATTATCCACCAGATACTCATTTTTTAGAGGCGTGTGATTCCATAGGTCTTCTTTATCTCAATGAATTATGTGGTTGGCAGAATAGCTATAGCACTGAAATAGCAGAAAAGTTACTGCCTGAGATGATATTTCGTGATGTGAATCACCCGTGTATCTTTGTTTGGGCAAATGGTAACGAAGGAGGATGGAATACTGCTGTTGACAATCGTTTTGCCGACTATGATCCGCAGAAACGTCACGTCATTCATCCGTGGGCGGATTTCAATGGCTTGGATACACGTCATTACCCTAATGGTACGGATAACATGTATCGGTTGGAACGCGGGCATAAGGTTTTTATGATGACGGAGTTCCTGCATGGCCTCTATGACCGTGGACAGGGTGCAGGCCTCAAAGGACTATGGTCAAAGTTTAAGGCAAATCCACTTTTTGCCGGTGGCTTCCTTTGGGCATATGTGGATGAAGCTGTCCGCCGTACAGATACCGGACAAATGGACACTTACGGTCCTAATGCTCCCGATGGTATTGTGGGGGCAAATCGCGAAAAAGAAGGCAGTTTTTATACTGTTCGGGAGGTATGGTCACCCATTCAAATACATCCATTAAAAATAACTTCTTCTTTCAAAGGAGATTTTTATGTAACTAACGATTACTTATTCAGCAACTTAAGCGAATGCCGGATGAAGTGGAAGGTAATGCGTTTACCTATTCCACAGGTGTCCGACAGCCCCATCTGCTTAGCGGAGGGCGGCGTACTGTTACCTGCGATTCAGCCTGGCGAGAAGGGGATAGCCCACTTTGATTTGCCTGAGAAATTCTTCAATGGAGACATCTTGGAATTGGAAGCCTACAATGTAGCGGGAGATATGATATGTAATTGGACGTTTCCTATCAAGAATAACCGTAAGTACTTTATAGAATACAGGTATTTACAACCGACAACAACTGCTACTGCCAGATATCAGACAGACGACAATAGTGTTACACTGATAGCGAATGGAGTTACAGCAACATTCAACAAAGCGAATGGTAATTTGGTAGAAGTGAAGAACGGTAGCAAGATCATACCATTGTCTGATGGTCCTCTCCCGGTCGGATGAAGATGCTTTTCTGTTCTGCTAACCTAAAGATGCAAGGTGATACTGCCATTTATACCGTAAAATATAAAGGTGCGGCCGACTCCATTGTCTGGAGAATGGCACCTGACGGATTGCTTGGAATGGATGCATTAGTGCTGAATTACAGAGCAAAGAACAAGTTTGACGGTGTATACTTTGACCGTCCGGTTCTTAATTTCGGTTTTTCATTCTCTTTTCCTGAAAAGAACATCAGTGGGATGCGTTGGTTAGGCAAAGGTCCTTACCGGGTATGGAAGAACCGTATCGAAGGAACGAATTATGGTATTTGGCAGAAGGACTACAACAATACGGTGACGGGAGAATATTATCATCAGCTTATTTATCCGGAATTCAAAGGGTATCATGCAGATCTCTATTGGGCAACACTCCAATCAAAGACAACACCGATGACAGTTTATTCGGAAACTGACGGTATTTTCTTTCGCGTCTTCACTCCGGAGGAGCAGCGTGACCGTGAAAGCCGTGGAATATCAGTAAAGGAATATCCTGCTGGAGACCTTTCGTTCTTATTTGAAATCCCGGCTGTCAACTCTCAGGGGACAGGAGGAGAGGCTTCTTATATTAAAATTAATAAAGGGGATGATGGCTTTAGAATGAAGCTATGGTTTGATTTCCGGAACTAGACCCGATAGCGTGTTTATTGCATAAATACCTATAAAGAGCTATTGCGTAGTATATATATTCTGTAAAATGGGGGAAAAGATTACCGATATCAGGTGATTGTTTCCCCCTTTCTTTTTATAGAACTTTGCATTCCCAAAAATTAAGAATTTAGAATTATAGGTATTCATGGTAAGAAGACAGTTACAAAGGATTAGTTTAGGATCCCTTTTTTTAATAATCGGAGCGATATCTATCTTTGCACAACCTAAGATAATGGTATCCGGTAAAGTGATATCCAAAGAAAAACAGGAAGTCGTAGATTTTGCGACCGTATATTTGAAGGGTACAACTTATGGCTGTACAACGAATGAAGAAGGTATTTATCATCTTCATGCACCGGCAGGGAAATATACACTGGTTGTTTCGGCTATAGGATATGAGACTATAGAAAAGCCCATAACTTTAGTTCATGGAGAAAGGATTAAGATGAATGTAATGATTGCCCCGTCAGTGACTGAGTTGGATGAAGTTGTAGTGGTATCTAACGGGGTTTCCCGTGTGAAACGTTCCGCATTCAATGCGATAGCTGTAGATACAAAAGAGTTCCAGAATTCTACCAAAAATCTGAGTGATGCTTTGGCTAAAGCTCCGGGAATGAAACTCCGTGAGTCAGGTGGGGTAGGTTCGGATATGCAATTGATGTTGGATGGTTTCAGTGGCAAACATGTGAAGATATTTATTGACGGTGTACCTCAGGAGGGAGTAGGGAGTTCTTTTGGCTTAAATAATATTCCTGTGAATTTTGCAGATAGGATTGAAGTGTATAAAGGGGTGGTTCCTGTAGGATTTGGCACGGATGCTATAGGTGGTGTTATCAATATTGTAACCAATAAGAAGAGACGTAATTGGTTTTTGGATGGCTCCTATTCATACGGGTCGTTCAATACGCATAAATCGTATGTGAATTTCGGACAAACTTTCAAAAACGGCTTTACTTATGAAATAAATGCTTTCCAAAACTATTCGGATAATGATTATCATGTGGATGCACCGGTAGAGGACTTTGAAACCGGAAGAATTGATAAAGATAAAAGGGTACGTGTCAAGCGCTTTAATGATACCTATCATAATGAGGCGGTTATAGGTAAGATTGGCATTGTGGATAAGAAATGGGCAGACAGATTGATGTTGGGCTTTACTTATTCACATATGTATAAGGAGATACAGACCGGAGTACGTCAGGAAATAGTTTATGGGGAAAAACATCGTAAAGGACATTCGTTGATGCCGTCATTGGAGTATAATAAGCGTGACTTATTAATCAAAGGTCTGAATGTGGCATTGACTGCCAATTATAATAAAAATGCAACGGCAAATATAGATACAGCTTCATATAAGTACAATTGGTTGGGTGATAGGAAATTAATGAACTCACCCGGTGAACAATCCAATCAATATTCACGGGCGGATAATAACAATTGGAATGGAACATTAACTGTTAATTACCGTCTGGCGAAAATACACATGCTGACCTTTAATCATGTGTTGAATACTTTCCGCCGTTCTAATACTTCTTTATTGGCTAAGGTGGAATCGGAGGATGCCATCGCTAAAGAAACCCATAAGAATATCTCCGGATTATCCTATCGGTTGATGCCGTCTGATAATTGGAACCTCTCAGTGTTTGGAAAATATTATAGTTTGTATGTAGCAGGTCCTATGGCTACGACTACGAATCAGGATGATTATGTCCGTACTACCCGAAACATGAATTCCATAGGGTATGGAGCTGCGGGAACTTATTTCATTCTATCCGGTTTGCAGGCAAAATTGTCATACGAAAAAGCATATCGTCTGCCTACTATTGAAGAAATGTTTGGAGATGAGGATTTGGAAATGGGAGATATCAGTATAAAACCTGAGAGTAGTGATAATTTGAATTTTAATTTGAGCTATAACAGAACATTTGGCAGGCATTCTGTATATATGGAAGGTGGAGTGATTTATCGGAATACGAAAGATTATATTCAGCGTAATATTGCGGATTTGAGTGGTGGTAAATATGCTGCGAAATATATTAATTACGGTAAAGTATTGACGAAAGGATATACTGTTTCTGCTCGTTACGGTTTTGGCAATTGGGTGAGTATAGGAGCTAATTTTACCAAAATGGATGTACGCGACAATATGAAAACATCTATTTCCAGCAGTGCGGAAAATTTGGCTTATAAAGAACGGATGCCGAACCTGCCTTATATGTTTGCTGATTCGGATGTTACTTTTTATTGGCGGGATTTAGGAAGGAAAGGCAATATGTTGACAGTGTCTTATGATAATCAATATCTGCATAGCTTTACTTATTATTCTTCCCGAATAGGCTCAAATAAGGGGGACTATGTGTACCTGATCAATTCTCACACAATATATCCCTTTCTTATAGTTTGCAAAAAGGACGATATAACGTATCATTGGAATGTCGTAACTTCACAGATGAGAAGTTATATGATAATTTTAGTCTTCAGAAGGCCGGTCGGGCTTTTTATGGTAAACTGCGTGTTTGTTTCGGTAATTAAAGAATTGGAAAAAGTTTATAATTAATTGGATTTTAAATTAAATAGAAGAATAAAATGAAGAAAGTTTTCTTTTTGAATGGATTTGTTGCTATTGCCATAGTAGGAATGGTGTTGAGTGCATGTACGGATAATGAGCCGGATTACGGTTCGGGTACCGAGGCTAAAGGTGAGTATGTTATTGCATCTTCGGTCACAGCGTCTGGAAATACAACGAATGTGCTGCTTACTTCTGAAACGTTGGATAAAGGCACTGTTTCTACAGTGAATAATGGTCTTGTGAATGATGGCGCAACTCAATGGGTGTTTTACAAGAATCAATATCTTTATGCACTGACTTATAATCAAGGGAATGCAGGTACGACCCGTTCTTATATCATGGATTCAAATAATGAAGTAAAGGCTCGTTCGGGGGAGTTTGCCATAAAGAGATTTACTACTTACGGTATTTATGATAAATATATCATGACCTCGTCTACCGGTGACGGACCCACTGCGTATGCTGATGAGAATGGATATTTACCAAAAATGTTTTTGCTTTCTTATTTGGATGTATTTGCTGAAACATTTACAACGAATGATACTCAAAATAAGGCTTATATGTCCGAGAACTTCTTGGGAAATGGAGAATATGTAACATTGGCCGGCATATTGGAACAAAATAATAAGCTGTATAGCGCTGCTATTCCAATGGGGTTAAGTCAATATGGATCGGCCACTGACGGGGGAAAATGGATACTTCCTGGCAATGATGATTTGGTAAAGACAGAAGACGGTGGTTCCAACAGCAGCAGTTATAAAAAAGGCGAATTGCAATGGACGCAATATCCCAACAAATGCTGGGTCGCTATTTTTGATAATGAAACGCTGACTACTAAAAAGATTATTGAGACTGATAAAATCAGCTATGCTTGTGGGCGAATGAAGTCTCAATATTACCAAACTATTTGGGTGGCAGATAATGGTGATATTTATGTATTTTCTCCTAGTTATGCCAAAACAATGGCTGATAAACGGCAACAGACTACCTTGGATGCTGGAGTCGTACGTATAAAGGCTGGAACAGAAGAGTTTGATCCTGATTATTATTATAGTATCGAAGCGCAGACCGGAGGTAAATCTTTCATTCGTTGTTGGCATATTACGGGAGATTATTTCTTGTTGTTGATGTATGATCGTCCCTTGACTGAAACTGGTTTCACAGCTAATCAGTTAGCGATATATAAAGGAGAAACCGGAAAACTTACTTATGTAACCGGCTTGCCTTCTGCCGATTTGATCTCTGGCTTTGGTAATACTCCGTATGTGGAGAATGGATATGCCTATATGGCTGTAACTACAACAGAAGGATATCCGTCTATTTATAAAATAGATCCGGTTGGTGCGGTAGCGACAAAGGGTGTTTCTATAGAAGCGACACAAATCAGTGGCGTCGGTAAACTGCAACCTCAGAACTGAGTATTGTAATAATATAGTGGGAGTCTGCGGGCAGTATGTGCTTATGCAGACTCTTTTTATGAATTGTATTGAAGATTTTATGAAGAAAATATTTCGCCAAATACATCTTTGGCTTTCTGTTCCTTTCGGGTTAATCATTACCTTGATTTGCTTCTCGGGAGCTATGCTGGTTTTTGAAAATGAAGTGATGGAACTGGCTAGGCATGAACTCTATTATGTAAAAAAGGTAGAGACAGTTCCACTTCCTGTTGATCGATTATTAGAAGAGGTAGAACTCACGTTACCCGACAGTGTGTTTGTGATAGGAATCAGTGTTTTTTCTGACCCGGAACGCGCTTGGCAGGTGAATCTGTCCAAGCCTCGTCGTGCTTCTATGTATGTGGATCAATATACTGGTGAGATTAAAGGTAAATATGAACGTCCTGCATTTTTTGTGACTATGTTCAGGCTGCATCGCTGGCTGTTGGACAGTATGAAAGCGGATGGCGGAGTCTTTTGGGGAAAAATGATTGTAGGTGTCAGCACCCTGTTGTTTGTCGTGGTTTTGATATCGGGTATCGTTATCTGGTGGCCTCGTACACGAAAAGCCTTGAAAAATAGTTTAAGAATATCTGTCGGCAGGGGCTTTAGAAGATTTTGGTATGACCTGCATGTTGCAGGTGGAATGTATGCGCTGTTTTTTTTATTGGCTATGGCCTTACCGGGTTAACATGGTCTTTTGGATGGTATCGGACAGGTTTCTATAAAGTGTTTGGCGTGGAAGTACAACAGGGAGGTACACATAGTGGGGTGACTCTGCGTGGTGGTAGAGGTAGTGATCAACCTGGAAAGAATGTTTCTCATTCTTCGTCCTATGTTTGTTGGCAACAAGTTTATGAACAATTAGCCCTAAATAATCCCGGTTACAAACAGATAACCTTATCAGATGGGGTAGCAAATGTTTCTTTCAATACCTTTGGTAATCAACGTGCTTCCGACCGTTATAAATTCAATCCTCATAGTGGTGAGATTGATGAGGTAGTTTTATATAAAGATGCTGAGAAGGCTGGAAAGATTCGCGGATGGATCTATTCTGTACATGTTGGTAGTTGGGGCGGTATGCTTACTCGTTTACTGACGTTTATAGCAGCTTTGATAGGAGCCACCTTGCCATTAACAGGATACTATTTATGGATAAAACGTATTTGGAGAAAGAAATCAAGAGTAAATTGAATCTCTTTGTCATAAGATTAGGGGGCGAAAAGAGTTTTATCAGTTTTATCATATGACCTGTTGTCGTGAATGACAGGTCATATGATATTGTTACAGGATTTTTTAGAACCACTTTATCTTCCTGAAAATAACAAAGGCCAACGCAGACAATGTGATGGACGCCAAAATAATAAAACTAAAAGCATGTGGTAATGCATCTACATGTACATCTACGTTCATTCCATAGAAACTAGCTATTAATGTGGGTACATCAGAATGATGGAAATACTGGTCATGCGTTTCATGATGGTGTTCACATTATTGGATATGATGGAAGCAAATGCGTCCATGGTTCCGGTTAAGATATCACTGTAGATATTTACCGTGTTATATGCTTGTTTTAATTCAATGACTACATCTTCTACCAAATCGCGGTTTTGATAATCTTTTTCCTGGAAGATACTTTGCAATTTACCTACCATCACCTCATTTCCACGAATGGACGTATTGAAA
>ENA-OQCK01000045-OQCK01000045.1-human-gut-metagenome-genome-assembly--contig:-NODE-45-length-66916-cov-5.782674_pt1 | contig 66916 bp, 85 predicted proteins | sample MGYA00242498_ERZ504578 | MGnify/ENA primary metagenome ERZ504578 (study PRJEB26092, sample SAMD00036229) | human gut metagenome | host: Homo sapiens | study: EMG produced TPA metagenomics assembly of...
CAGAGAAGCAACATTGCAGGAAGGAGCAATACCAAACCTTTGCTTGATTGAAATTAGGTAACGGCTGTTACGCCGATAAGCTCAGCGATGCAGAATATTGTCATTAAGATAGTTGTTATTTGCCCCCCTGAAATATTATTTTTCGACAATACTTATTTATTTTATAAAAGAAATAAATTGGTAAATGATAGATCTAAAATGATAATTGGATTTCATTACAAATTGCTTTTATTTGCAAAATAATTTGCTATTTTATTAATATTATGAGAACATTTTATTTAGGGATGGCTGGTGGAAAAGTTTTGTCTCGTGCCTGTTTTTCACTGCTCGTCATCAGTAATATTTACCTTTCTTCTTGTAAGGATGATTTGGATCGGGGACGTATTTCCGCAAACATATTTTTTACTCCTGAAATACGTGCCTACTGGGATCTATTGATCCGTTCCATGGCCAGCACAGAGGTAGCACAGGGCAGTGTCGCTTCTTTACAAGGTGGTTATCTTCTCTTTTTATCTTTACACCTTATATACCGCAGTATCACTGTTCCCTCAATAGTCAGAGAGGAGGAGGCAACGGGTCGGAAGACTCGTGTCACGTCTGTAACGACAAACAATATACACGATTATTTTAGGGTACTGGCTTATGCTTACACAAGTAGTTGGAGCGAGAACCAACCCTAAGCTATTTCTACAATGCTATTGCCAGCAAGTCCCCGGTAGCAACTATACGCTTTCGTTTAAAGCAAGAGTACATAATGAACTGAAACTCCCTTTTGGAGAGTTCATAGTCTTTTGACTAAGGGCGTATAATCTGGGAAAATACAAATTGTATATTTAAAAAAAGTATAATGTCCCTGTAGGAAATATTCGTTTTATATGTGGAATTCTTCCACATATGTGTTGTTCTATTCCACATGCAGCTCTGTTGTTTTTAGATAATAATCCACTGATTTACAATATGTTACATTTTATTGATCTTTGCATAACGTTTTGGCGCGCATTTTATTCTATGATTTAATGCGGAATAGAAATAAAAAATAGAAACAGATATTGATTATACAATAAGATATAAATAATAATATTTTATAAATAAAAATATACTATGTCTCTTTTTTATTTGAATGAACATACGTCCTGTTATAATTATTCAAATTTTATAGAGGAAGGATTTCGCTATTATAAATTTGATAAAGGAATAAACTATGAAGAACGACTGATAAAAGATTGTATTTTGTTTGTTCTGAAAGGAAATCTGCAGTTCTTGTATAACGAATTTGAGTTCACAGTTTCAGAGGGGAATATGTTCTTTTGGAGCCGTGATAGCCTCTTCAACATGTATTCGTCGGAAGAAAGTGAAGTTGTTGTCGCCCTATTTGAAGGAGGTATATCGCCCTGCCAAAAAGCTTCTTTTGCAGATCTGTTCCATTTAAAGAAAATTATCAAATATCACATGGAATCTCTTGTAATAAGGGACGAGTTACGAAAATTTCTTGAACTTCTGGTTTGTTATCTGGAAGACGGAGCAAACTGTATACACTTTCATGAGACTAAGCTCAAAGAACTGTTTTGGAACATTCGTTTTTATTATTCTAGGGAGGAACAGGCAAACTTCTTCTACACAATTATCGGTCGATCCCAGGATTTAAGAAATAAGGTTCTGAACAATTACAAAGAATGCAGTACCGTAAAGGAACTGGCATCGTTGTGTGGGATCTCTCTTCCTGCTTTTAAAAGGCAATTCATTGCGGAATTTGGGGAAACACCGAGCAAATGGATGAAGATGCAATTATTAGGAGAAATTAAATATAGACTCTCGGTTACAGATTTGTCGTTAGGGAGCATTGCCGATGAATTCGACTTTGCTTCTTTGGCTCATTTTTCCAGATATTGTAAAAGATATCTGGGATGTCCTCCTAAAGAATGGAGAGAACAAATAAATAGACGTACAGAGAACTGATTTTAGGAGAGTTTCCAGATACTGTTATGTGCATGAATCGATTCGGATTGTCCAATGAGATTTCTGACTGTGTTATCCGTACTTTTTCTGCTTTATATGTCTGTTTTTTACATGTTATGTGATGCTATTTATGAAAAAAGTTTTTTAGTTGGGTCTGAATCGTAGTTTCTATGATGCACAAAATAAATTTTTGACTTTATGGTTGATAGTCAGAGTAAGATTTTGTTTAGATGCTCTGTCTTTTATCTTTTATAGTTACAAAAAGTTTCATTATTCATCAAATTGTCAGAGGCTTGTATTTTTATCGGGTTCGTATGAAACTAAATCCGATTCTATTATGAAAATACAATTATCTTTATTGGCAATCGTCTTGTTTATGGGGTTTACTGCGCAGGCTCAGGAATCAAATGAACATTAGATTTAAGTAGCTGAAAACATCCGAAGTGGAAATCGTACCGGACAAAATCCATTATCTCATCGAGATTCGAGAATATTCCGGAAGAGAGTTTGGCGGGAAATCTAAATCGGAAAAATACTGTACCAAAGTAGCATTGAGCCGAATTGAACAAGGTTTGATGCAAACGCTAAACTAAGGGGATCCGAAGGACACCATACAGACACAAGAATGCGGTGACTGTTGGCGGTGACTGAGACAAGACTTTTTAGTGGCTAAGAGTTTGACATTACACTGACAGATTTCAATCAGATAGATGAAGTACTCAAGCTGATAGACACGAAAGGGATCAACATCATGTGCATAGGTGATAAAAACAAAGCTATGTCGATGTACCACCCAAAAGGAAGATCGAAGCATTAAAGGCGGCGTACCTGAAAGCGCTTTAGCTAATAGAGGCATTGGTCAATAAATTAGGACATGTGAGATGCATTGTGAAAGAAAAGCGCAGTATCATTTTCCCTTTTGCACAAAGCAATGTCAATGTCTCATCCTCCGATGCGGCATCGTTGGGCAATTTTCGTATTATTAAGGAGAGCTCCTCAATACTTGTGCGTTGAGATGTAGATTAGCCATAAAGTATCTCAAAAGACGTGGACGAATAGTGTTGTCGCCTAACTAAATCAGCCGAAACGGGGAATATGGTTCATTACTTCAGCTTTTCCTGTCCATGGCTTGGCGCACCTACCGACTTCCTTTTTCAACCGCTCGCCTGTTCATTGGTCAGCCTTGCACGTTCCAACACTCCCCCTATTTCCTGCTACAGTACTCAAAATCGATCATAGAATCGGTCCGGTTCCGGATAAAGCCGTTATCCCTCTGTCGGTTGAATTTGGTTTCCAGTTTATCTTAGGTTTCTTCCTCTACTTTTCCCCGCATCAACCAATAACAGTATTTCATAGCGTTGTCTTGCAATTGCTGCATGCATTCAGTCAAACAAATATTAAAACAACAGGAAACGAAACAGTGATCTAACAGACGCCAAAGAACAATCCCCAGCCGATATCTTTCGTTGTCAATTGGAATCAGTTTAGTTTGCTTTGGATATATAGATAAAAAGGAGTAATCTTGAGTGTAAATGGTAAATAATAGAGCCGAAATGACAATATATGTCTGACTTTAATTATTTTTCTTTGCGCTGTAATTTTTGACACAAATCATAAATAATTATTAAGCCGTAGTATTCCATGAAAACATTTTACAAATTAAACTTTTTATCTCTTTTTTCCTGTCTTATCAGCTTCTCTTTGATTATAATAAATAATTAAAATAAATATGAGATTTTTTTTATTTTTCTGTTTTTTGTCCTGCTCTATCTGGAAGATGGATGCGGCAGTTTACGGAAGTGATACGTTGCGTTGCCGTATCTGCTTTCCTGTGGGCAGTTCCGTTGTGGATCTTTCCTATGGGGAGAACGGTTCGCGCTGGATGCCTTTGTGGCAGGGATTCATGCCCGGCAAGCAACAGCCGTGCTGTGCCGTTTGAGTCTGCATTCCGGTGCCTCTCCCGAAGGGCTTGACCTTTAACCGACGTCTGTCAGATAAACGGCTCGCCTCTTTCCGTTCCATTCTTCAGGAGCGTCTTTTCTTGCCGGATTCGGTATTTACAACCGTCTCTTTGGGGGAGGATTGGGAGGCTTAACCTCTCTTGTCGAGGAATCGGATATGCCCTGTCGGGAGGAAGTGTTGCGTATCCTTCGCAATACTCCTGTATGGGTGACCCGTAACGGTGTTGTTGTGGATTCCCGCAAACGGCAGTTGATGAATTTAAGAGGCGGACAGGCATGGCGATACATGCATGCACATTTTTTCCCCGAGCTCCGCAACACTTCGGTGGTCGAATGCGAATTTGCTCCTGTTGGGATGGAAAAAGAGCTAGCCCCCCCGGTGGGAGCAACGGAAGGCCAACCGGCTGATACGGTAATTGTTCGTGATACGGTTGAGAGGGTGATTGTTTTTCGTGATACGGTCCAACTCCCCGTCCTGTTGCCGGACCTTCCAAACCGTTCTACATGGGGCTCAAGACGAACCTTGTCTATGACGCCCTGCTTGTGCCGAACATCGGCGTGGAGTTCGCTCTTGGCAAGGGATGGACACTGGGGGGCAACTGGATGTACGGCTGGTGGAAAAATGACAGGCGCCACCGTTACTGGCGGGTGTACGGCGGGGAAGTCGGCCTGCGCAAATATTTCGGTCAGCGTGCATCCGATAAACCACTGACCGGCCACCACGTCGGTGTTTACGGCCAGCTGTTAACCTATGATTTCGAATTCGGGGGCGCGGTTATATGGGTGGCCGTCCCGGAGGGACATTGTGGGATAAGGCCCATTACGGTGTCGGTTTTGAATATGGCTATTCCCTGCCGTGGCCAGAAGGCTGAACCTTGATTTCTCACTGGGCCTGGGATATTTGGGCGGAACATGTTACGAGTATGTTCCGGTTGATGCCTGCTACGTTTGGGAGAAAACGAGGACACGGCAGTGGGTGGGCCCGACCAAAGCGGAGATCTCGCTGGTATGGTTATTGGGCCGGGGCAATTACAATCAGGAGAAAGGAGGTAAACAATGAACAAGATGACTTATATCCTGCAAGCGTTCCTCATTTTAGCGGTTCTGGTATTCAGTTCATGCGAGCATAAGGAACTGTGTGATGACCATTCCCATACAGCCGGGCTGCACGTGGTTTTCGACTGGGTGCACGCACCCGATGCCAAACCGGAGACCATGCGCCTGTACCTGTTCCCTTTGGATGGCGGCAAGGCGCAGGCCTACGAATTCACGGATTACCGGGGAGGATATATTAACGTACCGGCAGGCCGTTATAGGGCCTTGTGTGTCAATTCGGACACGGAGTCCGTTCTTTACCGCAACATAGACCTCTTTGACAGCTTTGAGGCTTACGCTCCGGACGGCGCTCTGGCAGTAGGTTCATCAACCTCGGTTCCCCGGGCAGAAGGCACGTGGGACGAACGCATTGCCAGGTCTCCGGACCGGCTATACAGCGATCGCCTGGACGATCTGGCCATTGAAATATCCAAGGAAGAGCAGACGGTAACCCTTTATCCGGAACTTTCGGTGTGCCGTTACCGGGTGGAGATCCGGAACGTGTCTAACCTGAAGTATCTTTCTCCGGAGGGTCTTTCCGGATCCTTATCGGGCCTGTCGGGAGGATTTCGGGTCGGTCGGAACGAACTTACGCCGGATCCGGCGACCGTTCCATTCGAGGTGGTTTCCGACGGGATCTCCACGCTAACGGCGGAATTTCTGGCTTTCGGCCAAGTGGGGATGGGAGAACCGGCGCACAAGCTGGTGATTTACGCTATCATGGCTGACGGCAGCAAGAATTATTACACCTTTGACGTCAGCAAACAGGTTGACGAAGCGGCCGATCCGCGGGATGTCTACATCTTATTGGATGGTCTCTCCCTGCCGAAGCCGATCGTAAATGGTGGAGGATTCCACCCTTCGGTCGATGAATGGCAGAATATAGACGTGGATGTTATAATGTGATGTAAAATGTGTATTTATTGATATAGAATCTTCGAAATTTTATTCATTAAACCTTTTTAATTTTTTATGAAAAAGTATTTTTTATTTTCGGCTATAGCTGCTGTAGCCTTAGCCTCGTGTACCAACGACGATGTTGTTGACGTGAACAAAGGAGGAGGTATTTCTTTCCGCGCGTCTTTGGATAAGGCGCGTACCAAGGCGGTAACAAGCTTGAGCAATCTGAATGCGTTCAATGTGACAGCCATTGGTAATAGCAGCAATTATTTCACGGGTCTGGGCGTTACATCCTCGGATAATGGGGCTACCTGGACAACCGCTTCCACTTATTATTGGCCGGGTTATGAGCTCGCCTTTTTCGCATATGCGCCCCAAACTCCCGGTGGTACAGTAGGGATAAGCGGTACGGAAAAGAAAATATCCGACTTTTCTCCCGCGCAGGATGTCTCAGCGCAAAACGACCTTGTCATCGCTTACAATACGGGAACCAAAGCCGCTAATGAAGGATCGGGAGTGCCGTTGAATTTCAAGCATGCCCTTTCTCAGATCGAAGTACAGGCTAAATGTTCCAATGAAAAGATCAAAATTGAGATTTTAGGGGTCCGGATGGTGAATGCGGCGACAAAGGCGGACTTCACATTCCCGGAAGCAGAAACTACATCAGCATATGTTTTAGCACAATCTCAATGGGCTGGTTGGTCAGGAGCAGATGGAGGCCACGCGACAGCTTATTATATCAAGGGAGAGCAACCTGTAACACTGACGGATAATGCCCAATCCATCATGTTCGGGGATGACAATTTCATGCTTTTGCCGCAACAGTTGACGGCATGGGATGACACTGCTTCTCAAACCGGAGCTTACTTGTCCGTACTTTGCCGTATTTACAGCGTGGATGGCGGCAATGAAATATTATTGTATCCACAACCGACAGATACGGATAACAAGGATGGAAAATATGCATTCTCCGCAGTGAGCATTGATACGAATTGGGAACCGGGCAAGAAATACACCTATACGCTGAACTTCTGTGACAACGGAGGAGGAGCCGGCAAGGGGGATCCTGATCCGGATCCGGATGAACCGGTAGATCCCGATCCGGGTGTAGATCCCGGCGAACCGATCTTAGGGCCTATCACATTCACTGTAACGGTTGACGAATGGAGTGACCAGCCCGCTGTAAATGTTGGGATGTAATTAGATTTTTTTGTTTCATTTCAAGATGATTGATGTTTTCAGGCCGGATTGGATTGGACGGGGATTGCTCTTGATATAGAGGGTAAGTGAAGGGTGCCGCCGTATATCTTTCACCCTGTCCGTTCCTTTTCCGGATATCTTACGAGATAATTATTTTCGATGTTTATATTATTGATACACATTTTTTAATGTTATATGCATATGAGACGATTTATATTTCTTTCTGGCAGAGCAGACCTTTCGCGTCTGCTGCCTTTCGTCTTTGTCGCCGGTATTTTTTGTCTTTCCTCCTGTGAGGATGATCTGGAACGTGACAAAACTTCCACAAGTATCTCCTTTACCCCGGAGATACAGGCCGGCTGGGATCCACTGGCACGTTCCATGACCGGTACAGACATGCCGCGGGGCAGTGTCTCTCCCTTACAAGGCGGCCGCACGCCCCTTTACCTGCACACCTTATACACCGACAGCATCGCCGTTTCTTCCTTCTCCAAAGGTAAGGATGCCGCTGTCCGGATGACCCGCGCCGCGCGAGTGAGTGCAGAGAATATGTACGATCATTTCGGGGTATCGGCCTACGCCTACACGGGGGACTGGGACGAGAGCCGGACGACACCCAACTATTTCTACAACGCCACAGCCAGCAAGTCCGGCAGCGACTATACACTATCTTCCGCCTATTATTGGCCGGGAGCTTCCTACAAGATGAGGTTCTTCGCCTATGCACCCAAAGGGAACGCCCGGTACGTGTTTTCCGGGCAAGGGCAGGCCGGCTCCCCCCGTATCAGCGTGACCGTGCCGGAAGAGGTGAGCCAACAGGAGGACCTGCTGGTAGCCCGGTCATCCGAGCTCGGGGGAAACAGCAACACGGCCGTTGCGCTGACCTTCAACCATGCCCTGACCGCCGTCAGATTCGTGTGCGGGAATGATATGCGGGAGGTACCGTAAAGAGCGTCAGTTTGAAAAACGTTTATTCCAAAGGGACTTATAACATGGGCACACAGTCATGGAGCAATGTAGGGAGTCCCGCCACCTTCTCACAGACATTGGATAAAGTGACGACAGGAACAGCTGACGAGGCGCTCACGAGTGAGGCGCAGACCTTTATGATGCTGCCCCAGCAGCTTCCTGAGGACGCGCAGATAGAAGTCTTATTCACAGACGACACCCATACGGACCACACTTTAACAGCCGATATAAAAGGAAGTGAGTGGCCGATGGGCAAGACTGTCACCTACAAAATATCCAGTAGTTCCCTCAACTGGACTTACACGCTTGATGTCACTGCCCTGGCCGATTTTACATATGCCGGTGGTACACAGCAATATCGTGTTACCAGTTACAGGCAAAACGCCCAGGGGGAAAAAGAGGCTGCCGAATGGAACGCACAATATGCAGAAGACGGAACCACGTGGACAGACACCAAACCGGGGTGGCTTACCACATTCACGGCATCCGGTACCGGCGGCGACTCGGCGCAACCTTGTGATGCGACGGTCGAGGCGCAGACCGGAATATCAAATGATTTCCATACGGCTGCCTTGAAAGCGGCCACGGCCAAGGGTTCTGAAACCACACCGTACAACCTTTCCAGCAGCACCGGGGGGAGCAGCGTTGAGAACACGGCCAACTGTTACGTGGTCAGCGCTCCCGGTCACTATTCTTTGCCGCTGGTATATGGCAATGCGATCAAGAACGCGGCCACGAACGTTTCGGCGTATACCTCCACGGCAACAGGGACCAATATCCTGAATCCTTTCATCAACCATGCCGGGAACGGGATCACGGATCCATACATCGCTAATAATAATGGATGTACGCCGGCCAAGCCGAACTGGTCTGGCAGGATGCGATGAACCTGGTTACGGATATAGAATACAATGCCGGTTCCAATGGCGGCAATATCTCTTTCAAAGTGGACCGTTCTTCTATCCGGCAAGGCAATGCCGTCATTGCGATCAAGGATGCGAGTGATGCCATCCTCTGGTCCTGGCATGTCTGGGTCACGGACGAAGATATCAACGATGTGATTGAGATAACCAACCATCAAAACGTAAAATACAATTTTATGCCCGTTAATCTGGGGCAGTGCGACGGCAATACCATTACCTATGCCGAACGGAGTTGCAAGGTAAAATTCACTGCCGGAGACCAGAGTAAGGAAATAACCATCAAGCAGTTGGCGAACGTAATCGCTACCGGAGACAACCATCCTTATTATGAATGGGGGCGTAAAGATCCGTTCTATCCTTCGAACGGAATGGATAACACAACCAAAACCTGGTATGACAAGGAGGGAATACCATCTACGGACAATCCTGCGAAGGCAAATCTTTCTACAGGTGCAGCTTGTATCAAGAATTATATCCTTAAACCCAATGTGATGCATGCTACAAATACGGCGGACAAATTATTCCTGAATCTGTGGTCTGCGAATAATAGCTCAGTTTCATTCTCTGATCCATCTGTTACTATCAAGACTATTTACGATCCGTGTCCTGTTGGTTTTAGACTCCCTGTTTCCAACTGTTTTTCTGGATTTACTACAACAGGAGAGTCTGTAGAATCTACATCTGAAATTAATGGTTTTTATGATGATAATAGAATCGGTTGGTGTCTATACACGGATGCAACAAGAAGTCGTACCATCTTTTTTCCGTCCACTGGATGGCGTAATTATGTCACTAGCACAGTCAAAGGAGTCAATGTTTGGGGTTACTATTGGTATGGAATTCCATACGATATGCAGGATGCTCAAGGAATGGATATAGGCAAAGAGTACTTAAGGAATCGGAATAAGACCCATCGGGCATTTGCAGGAAGTATCCGTCCTTGCAGCGATTAAAGAGAGAAAAATGGGTGAAAGAAGGGATATGTTTGGTTGATGTTATTTCCCGAGGGTTCTCAAAGCAGCCTCGGGGAATATATGTCTATGACAAGAATAGAGAGGCAGGGCAGGAAGTTTATAAAGATATTATAAAATGTAAGCCTATGAAATTTACAGTACGCATATTAGAAGGCAATTCTTCCGAACTCTATCAGGTCGTGGGACATTTAGTGTTTAGCTAGGCATACCTGAGGGCGAATAATATCTACCCTTACAAATCCTTTTGGAGGTTTTCATGGCGTGTCCTATATCAGGGAGAAAAGGTGATGGCATTCATGTCTGTGGAAAGAAAGACTGGCGGAGGTGACAAAATAGACAATTATTGTGTTTCTTCCGTCAGGGAGAGGAACGGTCCTTATTAAAGCTCCTGACAAGTGTTGTTGCTGTCGTCCGTAAGGACCTTGCTGAACGATGGCTTCTACTATACGTCATAACCGTGCCCGCGGGATGCACAAGATTGAGCTTATACACGCTGGTAAGGAACTTACGTGATCGGGAATGTCGGACATGTGGATACGCAGGAACTCAGGCATGAACAAGGATGAGTTGCTTCGTTTGAAACAGGTATTGGGATTGGCGGAACTGTTTGCCGATAAAGAGTTCCGAATGGCTGTGGAATAAGCAATCTTACACAGGTATTGGAAATGTGTAGCACTGAAAAATACAGAAGGAGATAAGCCGGTTATAATAATTTTATGAATCTACAAGATGGAAATTACAGATTTAATCAAGGAAAGGGAAAGTGTAAATGTGTCAGACATTTATATCTACCTTTATGAAGATGGTCCCGTCGTTTTCGATGTTTCTGCCGTCCACTTGCAGTTTTACTTTCCTGAAATGGAGATGGAAAGTGTGCTTTGCAGCGACAGGAGACATCACAAGCTCATACGAGGGTTTTCGCTGGAACCAATGCTGAAACGTTTGGCACAATACCCATGTCTGGTTGACGGCGAGTGTATCAGGGTGATGGAAGTATTGTGATCCTTAGGGCATGGGAAACGCAACCGATGAATTTGTCGAAACAATCAGTCTGAATCCGAACAGTACGACTACCGATCGCCATGTCTGGATACTTTTCAGGTATGCAGAGGTATTGTTGAACTATACGGAAGCTTTTGGCTTATGGTAATCCAGATTATACCGATAATGCGTTTATGTCATCCCCACGGGCAGCCATCGACAAACTGAGGCACATGCCGGAATGCCGGGAGTTGCTTCGGATGATTTTCTTGAACGGATCAGGAATGAACGCCGAGTGGAACTCGCTTTTGAAGGGCACCGGTTCTGTGATACCAGAAGATGGAAAATCGCTCCTCAGACAATGGATATCTATGTGGTGGAGATTGAGAAACAGGACGACAGATTGATTTATTCCCGTCAGTTTGTTGACAAATGTATACGGAGTGACAAGGAATACCTGTATTCTATATCCGATGAAGAATTACTTAAAAATCCGCTTTTAAACAGAATCTTAGTTGGAAAAAATTAAATGAGTTGAGAAGTTACTTCAATTTTGTTTGTGGTGGCGTCTTTTTTGCGGGCTATTGCTACTCTTTATGGAATAATATTTTTGACATATCAAATACACCTTCCCGATTTATCCCAATGATATTTATTCATAACAGTAGATGACATGAAATGTTATAAGAAAGCAAGCTCCACAATCTTTTCAATCACTCATTGAATAAGATTGTGCACTCAATTTCCATGTAATATTTTTACAGATTATATGCTCCATAAAAAGTTTTCTGATTTTTTAAATATGGTAAATTGCTTCTGTTTTTAATGCGATTGTCTTTCCACTTACAAACATACCGACTCTGGAGGCAAAGGCTGAAATGGTTTGTCGGCGTATTCGCCGTTAAACCGTTCGTTTTCGGTTAAACGAAAACACAACTTGCTGTCCGCAGGAGCGGACCACGTTTCTCCAATAATTATTGTGTATCAGACTGTTGTGTGGCTGTTTTCCTGTGTTTTGTGGGGCTTTTCCATCAGGTATTTGCCGGCTGTTCTCCCCATTAAAGGATAGATATCTCTCCATAACCATGTGACTTACGCCCATAATTCGGGGATAAGGAGGTGAATATACGGAAAATCTGCCTTTACATGCCCTATTGTCCATTAATGGATTGTTACTTCTACACTTCTACAAATGGAGAAATGGATATGTAGCTGTATACGCCTGATTGTTTTTTTATCGTCTCCATTAATGGATTGCTACTTCTACACATCTACAAATGGAGAATGACAGATAACCGTATACGACTGATTGTTTTTTCATCGTCTCCATTAACAGATTACTACTTCTACACATCCGCAAATGGAGAATGACAGGTAACCGTATATGCCTGATTGTTTTTTCATCGTCTCCATTAATGGATTGCTACTTCTACACTTCTGCAAATGGAGAACGGGCATATAGCCGTGTACGTCTTATTGATTTCTTATCATTGTCTCCATTAATAGATTGCCACTTCTACACTTCTATAAATGGAGAACGGACATATAGCCGTGTACGACTTATGATTTTCCTTCATGTCTCCATTGATGGATTACCACTTCTACACTTCTGCAAATGGAGAACGGGCATGTAACCGTGTACGCCTTATGGCTTCTTTTCATCGTCTCCATTAACGGGTTACTACTTATACACTTCTGCAGACCGATAATTTAAGAATCCGTATCAGGACGGATGTGTGCTCCCACACCTGCCCATAAGGATTTAAAAGGACCGGTGGACAAGGAAACGGAATCCCGCCGCTTCTCCACGCCGCTACGGCAGCGGGCCTCTGACGTCACCTCCGCATAGGAATAACCGTTCGAACGCAGCGTCATGTGTATCATGACAATAACCGACTTTGGATGACTATAAGTGACAGGTGGTTCCGTCCTGTCCTCTTCTTCCTTTATTTTGTATTCCGATACAATACCAGTTGTGTAATTTAATAATTTAAGATTTTAAGATATGAACTCAGAAAAAGAAAAGAACCGGCTTTCCGATATCGTTCTCGAGAGGGTCGGACTCACGGGGAACCTTCTGTCAGATCCCGTTTCCCCATCCCCGGAACCGGCGATGAGGATGCCGGGGTATGAAAGGCCGGTGGGGGCAGGGAAAGTGACAGACCCGGAAGAATACAAGAGGAGGTTTCTGGTTCCCGCTCCCAAGGCCGCTGAGTGGAAGACCGCATACATTGACGGGAGACTGCACCGCCGGATCGCCATGCTGGTCAGGGCCGCCGGTTGTGGCAGCATCTCCGGCTTTATCATCCGGCTGCTGGAGCTCCATATGGAGGAACACAGGGAGGATATCGCCGCCCTGCTCGGTGAGGTCTACCGTCCCTGGGATGAGGACGGGCAGCCGGGAGGAACGGCCCGCCGATAAAAACGTTGTCATCAAGAAGGCATATCATGACAGGAAAGAACGTAAAAGACCGGATGGGTCCCGGCGGGATGGACGCGGACCGCATCCGTGAGATCATGGGGGAAGCGCCAGCCTGTCCCCGGCAGGGACGTGGAACGTCCGGTAACGACATTATGCGGCCCGCAAGGAAAAACGGCCCCATGCAGCCGTCCGTCTACGGGAAGGAATACCTGCATGGCATTGCGGGCGTGCAGCGCCGGTCGTTGCATATTCCCGCCGCCCTGCACCGGAAACTGTCCATTCTGGCGGGAGCCTCGAGAAACGGGAAGGTCACGCTGGAGGGGTTCATCAACCACCTTGTCTCGCGGCATCTGGAAGAATACAGGGAAACGGTGGACATGATTCTGGAGGAGTCCCTGCCCGGCCGGTCATAAAGGCCCGTTCCCCATGACAGGGGATCTCCCCCGGTGTGAGCATCGTTTTTTTGTTTCAGAAACAATAGTGTTTAACATTTAATGGAAAAAGAAGTATGATGAAAAAAGAAAAAGAGTTGTTGGTTGCCATCGCCAGCCAGAAGGGTGGCGTGGGAAAATCCGTCTTTACGGTACTGCTGGCCAGTGTCCTGCATTACCGCAAAAGGCTTGCGTGTGGCGGTTGTGGACTGTGACTCCCCGCAGCACAGCATCGCCTGATGCGTGAGAGGGACATGGAGAGTGTCATGAAAAATGACGACCTGAAGGTAAACCTGTACCGGCAGTACGAGAGAATCCGGAAGCCTGCCTATCCGGTCATCAAAAGCGACCCGGAAAAGGCAGTGGAAGACCTGCGGCGTTATATGGACGAAAAAGGGGAGACTTTCGATATCGTGCTCTTCGACCTTCCCGGAACGCTCCGCAGCGAGGGGGTGGTCCATACCGTCTCCGCGATGGACTATATCTTTGTCCCGCTCAAGGCGGACAACATCGTCATGCAGAGTTCCCTGCAGTTTGCCAAGGTGCTGGAGGAGGAGCTGATCGCCAAGGGGAACTGCAACCTGAAAGGGATCCGGCTGTTCTGGAACATGGTGGACAGGCGGGGCCGGAAGGACTTGTATGATGCCTGGAACCGTGTCATCCACAGGATGGGGCTGCGGCTGCTGTCCTCACACATTCCGAACACCCTCCGCTACAACAGGGAGGCGGATACTGTCTGCAAGGGTATCTTCCGCTCCACGCTGTTCCCGCCCGATCCCCGTCAGGAGAAAGGCTCCGGCCTTCCTGAACTGGTGGAGGAGATATGCCCCGCCATCGGTCTGGAGGAATCCGACACCGACCGGTAGCGGATGTTAGGGTACAGACACCTTAAATAAGGACTTTTAGCCTAAGACAAAGTAAGCTAATAGCATGATAATAAGGCTCTTATAATTACGACTTCTCCTATAAAAGCATTACCTTAGCAGTATAATAATAAAGGAGGTAATAAATTATGAACGAGCAAGTTAGAAGCATTTTAGCACAAGAAACAACAAAGACAAGCAAGATCCGGCAGCTGTTCCTTCTGGGAGTTCCCCGTGCGGAAATCGCAAGAATGGTGACCAACGGCAATTACGGTTTTGTAGTGAACGCCCTGCGCCGGATGAGTGAGCGTGAGAGCGGTCTGAATACCCATCCGGCGACAGTCGCACTGGATTACACTTTCAACCGCAAGTTCGGTATCGAGATCGAGGCTTACAACTGCTCCCGTGAACGGCTCGCCCGCGAGCTTAGGGAAGCCGGTATCGAGGTTACGGTAGAAGGCTACAACCATACCACCCGTCCGCATTGGAAACTCGTGACAGACAGTAGTCTGAACGGGAATGACACCTTCGAGCTGGTCAGTCCGATCCTTGTCGGCGAAACCGGGTTACGGGAACTGGAGAAGGTCTGCTGGGTGCTTGACCTGTGTGACGTGAAAGTGAACGAGAGCTGCGGGCTTCACGTGCATATCGATGCCGCCGGTTTCAGCATGGCGACCTGGCGTAACCTGGCCCTGAGTTACAAACATCTGGAATCGGTCATCGACAGGTTCATGCCGGCATCCCGCAGGGATAACTACTATTGCAAGGGATTGGGCCATGTATCTGATGAGACGATACGCTCGGCCAGGACGGTGGACGAGCTGAAAAACAGAATCGGCAACCGTTACCACAAGGTGAATCTCGAAGCTTATTCACGGCACAAGACGGTCGAGTTCCGCCAGCATTCGGGAACGACCAACTTCACAAAAATGCGTAACTGGGTGCTGTTTCTCCATAAATTGGTTACCTTTGCCACAAGGGGACAGGTGCCCGCAGCCACCGCGCTCCGTGACATCCCTTTCCTGGACGATGAACAGAAACTATATTATAAACTGAGGACTAAAAAATTATCGGCATGAACAAGCATATGTATATTTTGGCGGACGGCGGCAGGATTGCGCTCCGGCCCTTCCGAGTTTGTACGCGTCCTGCGTGAGGGCAGCTGGTTTGACAGCGGGTGCACCGACGGGGAGTACATGGTGAATTTCTCCGGGCGGTACAGGGAACTGCACGGGGTGACGGTGAGGACCGACACGCCGGAGCATTTCATGGACGACCTGAAAAAGTACGGTTATATCAAGGGCTGAGAAGTCCGCCCCTTTATTATTGCGATCCCCGCCGGTCTTGAAATGTGCTGGCGGGGATTTTTTCTTTTTCCATGGAACCGGATGTCCTCCGTATCCTGTTTTCCAAAGGGAGGCTGGCTTCACGACTCCTTCGGGAAAGCATTTTTTTCTTTTCACCGCCCCTTCCTCCATGACAAAAACTGACTATCCATGACAATACATGACAGGGTATTTGAGGTCATTCCGCTTGTTATTTCCTTTGTGGCATGAAACGGCAGGAAAGCTTGCCGGAAATAACCATAAAAAAGAAATGCACATGAAAAAAGAACCTTTGTTTATCGCATTTGCCAGCCAGAAGGGAGGAGTCGGCAAGACTGCCTTCACCGTGCTCACGGCCGGTATCCTGCGTTACCAGCGGGGATACAACGTTGCCGTGGTGGATTGTGACCCGCCCCAGCACAGTATCGGTCTGATGCGGGACCGTGACCTGGAATGCGTCAAGGAAAACGATTCCCTGAAAATGGCCCTTTACCGCCAGTACAAACAAAAACCGCAAAAGGCCTATCCGATCATCAAAAGCGAGCCGGAGAACGCGGTGGAGAACTTTTACCGTTATATGAGAGAACAGGAGACAGAGTTCGATATCGTGCTGTTCGATCTGCCCCGCGCATTCCGCTACATGGGATGATCCGTACCCTGGCCTTGATGCACCACATTTTCATTCCGCTAAAAGCGGACGATGCCGTGATGCAGAGCACACTGCAGTTTGCCTCTGTAATCCGGGAGGAACTGGTTTCCCATGAGGACTATCCCCTGAAAGGAATCCATCTTTTCTGGAACATGATCGACAAGCGGGAGGACAAAGGGACCTTCGAGGCGTGGAACAAAACCATATGTGACTCAAAACTGCACCTGATGACAACCTGCGTCCCGGAGACCAAACGTTACAATCGGGAAGCAAGCAGCATGCGAGGCGGCATTTTCCGTTCCACCTTGTTGTTACCCGACAACCAGCAGGTAAAAGGTTCGGGACTCATGGAGCTGGTGGATGAGATATGCGGTATCATCGGTCTTGCGGAAAAACAAGGGGAATCCCCCATGACAAACCTTATGTAGACCGGTATGGAGTACGCATTCATCCTTCTGTTCCTGTACGCCTCTTACCTGAGCGTAGAGAAGTACGTCCACACGGGCAGCGTCCTTAAATGGAGGGGCGGACAGCGTCCTGCCTCCGGTCTTCCGGTGAAGGAAGAACCGGCGGAACCACGGGAGGAAACGTCCGAGGAAGCTGTCATCGGTAGAAGCCGGTACCGGTTATGGCAATCCCCGCCTATGGACGAGGAATACGCGATGAGCGAAAAGCGGACGGATACGGCCATGAAAGGGAGAAAGGCACCCGTGCCCGAATTCCCCGCCCCTTTCGGAAGACCGGAGGACGGTGAGGTGCCGGAACGCTACGAGATCACCGGTTATGTGGAACGTCCCGATCCGCACCGCGCCAGAGGCGTGACCTTTGACGACATGGACCTGCTCTCCAGGTTCATGGCCACGGACCGCCTTTCGGAACCGGAACGGTCCCATGCCCGCCAGACACTGGAACGGCTGGAAGGGACCGACATGGAACGCATCCTGCAGGCCGGCATCCTGGGCAGCGACGAGACATTGAAACGGTACATGGAACTGTACGTGGACAGTGACAGGGAGCCGCTCCTGCTGGCGGGAAAGGACAGGGAAAGCATAATCAGAGATTTCGATATCATGGATTTCATACCCCGATAACCAATAATATTATAATGTATGGCGAAGTATCATGATTCAAGCTGATCCGCATCGCGGACATTTTTCCAAGAAAGCAAAAGCCGCCGGGCGGCAAAGTCGGATTTAAAAGAAGGAGGTAACGATGACCGGATATTACGATTCGGGATGATCCCGGAATCCCGTCCCCGAAGAAAACTGACATTACGTTAAACAGGTAAAAAAAGAAGTATGACAAACGGATATTTCGACTCAGGATGATTTCCTCCGGTAGCGGAAAGGGAAAAATACAACCATCCAAAGAAAAAGTACAATGACAAACGGATATTATGACTCGGGATGATCCGGCGGACATCCCATTCTGAAGAGAGAATAACACGAGTGACGAACAATTAAGGAAGGAGGTAACTATGCGAGGTTATTATGATTCCGGCTGATGCCGGTAGTAAACATGTGGTTGCAAGGACAAGCCGCGGGCATCCGGCCTGCGGCCTGTTAAAAAAGAAAGTCTAACATTTTAATCATACAGGTATAAAAACAATGATACATTCAAGATCCCATTCATTTTTAAGATTCTCCCCTATGGGCAAAGTGACGGACGTATTTGTATCCCTTATCGGGCGCATACCGGCAAAAACGGTCTTCCTGCTGGCATGACTGGCCACATGAACAGCCCCCGCGTTCGCCGTCGTGACGGGTCCGCCGGGCTGGTACAGGCCACGCAGATGGTGACCTCGTACTTTGATCCCGCCACCAAGCTGATCTATGCGGCCGGTGCGCTCTGCGGGCTTATCGGAGCCATAAAAGTGTATTCAAAGTTCTCGTCAGGCGATCCCGATACGGGTAAGTTGCCGGCAGCTGGTTCGGAGCCTGCGTGTTCCTGATCGTGGCCGCCACCGTCCTGAGGGCGTTCTTCCTGTAATCCGGCGGTCATGGAACATAAAGTGAACAAAGGGGCCGACCGGGGCGTGGAATTCAGCGGGCTGCAGGCGCAGTATCTCTATGTCCTTGCCGGGGGCCTACTCTCCGTCTTCCTCGTGTTCGTCATCCTGTACATGGCCGGGGTGAACCGGTGGTTCTGCATCCTCTTCGGGATAGTCTCGGCCTCGACCCTGGTCCTCACGGTCTTCCGCCTGGGCAGGAAGTACGGTCCCCACGGACTGATGAAACTGGCCGCGGCAAAGTGCCGCCCCTTCCATATTATCAATCGTAAACGTATCATTTCACTCTTTAAACGAAGCAGTCATGAGAAACATCCTGAAAGCGGCAACACTGGAAAGTAAGTTCCCGGTCCTCTCGGTCGAAAGGGGATGCATCCTCTCCAAGGATGCGGACGTGACCGTCGGCTTCAAGGTACGCCTGCCGGAGCTGTTCACCCTCACTCGGCGGAGTACGCCGCCATGCACGGGGCGTGGGTGAAAGCCATAAAGGTGCTGCCCTGTTACACGGTCGTCCACCGACAGGACTGGTTCCTGGAGGAAAAATACAGGGCCGTAACTGGCCGGGACGACATGGGATTCCTGGACCGCAGCTTCGAGCTGCATTTCAACGAGCGTCCCTTCCTGAACCATTACGCCTACCTGTTCATTACCCGGACTACCCGCGAAAGAAGCCTGCAGCAGAGCAACTTCTCCATCCTTTGCCGGGGGGCCATCATTCCCCGGGAGGCAAGGGACAGGGAGGCGGTGGTCCGGTTCATGGAGAGCGTGGACCAGTTCGAACGCATCATGGGCGATTCAGGGCTGGTGGGGCTTGAACGCCTCACGACGGACGAGATTGTCGGTACCGGAAAGAAGGCCGGCATCATCGAGAAGTATTTCTCCCTCTCGCAGGAGAACACCACCACACTGAAAGACATCAGCCTTTCCCCCGCGGAAATGCGTATCGGAGACGAGATCCTCTCGGTGCATACGCTTTCGACGCGGACGACCTGCCGCCGCGGTGCGGACGGACGGGCGGTTCGAGAAGTATTCCACCGACCGCAGCGACTGCCGCCTCTCCTTTGCCGCCCCCGTGGCTGATGCTTTCCCATAACCATATCTATAACCAGTACGTGTTCATGGACGATCCGGCCGACACCCTTCAGCGTCTTGAGAAGACGGCCCGGAACATGCAGTCCCTCTCACACTACAGCCGCGCCAACCAGATCAACCGCCAGTGGATCGAGGAATACCTGAACGAGGCGCATTCCTTCGGCCTGATCCCCGTACGCTGCCACTGCAACGTCATGTCCTGGGCGGACAGCCGGGAAAGACTAAGGAATGTCAAGAACGACACCGGTTCGGCACTGGCACAGATGGGCTGCAAGCCCGGTACAATACCGTGGACGCGCCGACCCTCTACTGGGCGGGCATCCCCGGCGGGGAGGGTGATTTTCCCGCTGAGGAGTCTTTCCATACGTTCATCGAGCAGGCGGCATGCCTCTTCATCGGGGAGACGAACTATGCGTCCTCTCCCTCTCCCATTCGGCATCAAGATGGCGGACCGGCTGAGCGGCAGGCCGCTGCACCTGGACATCTCGGACGAGCCGATGAGGCGGGGCATCACGACCAACCGCAACAAATTCATCCTGGGACCTTCGGGCAGCGGCAAGTCCTTCTTCACCAACCATCTCGTGCGCAACTATTACGAGCAGGGCGCGCACATCCTGCTGGTGGACACGGGAAACAGCTACAAGGGGCTGTGCCGGCTCATCCATGAGCGTACCCGCGGGGAGGACGGGATCTACATAACGTATGAGGAGGACCGCCCGATCACCTTCAATCCCTTCTACAGCGAGGACCGGCAGTTCGACGTGGAAAAGAGGGAGAGCATCAAGACGCTGATCCTGACGCTTTGGAAGCGGGAAGACGAGGTGCCGAAACGCTCCGAGGAGGTCGCCCTTTCCGGCGCAGTGAACGCTATATCCGCAGGATTACGGAAAACCCGGAGCTCCGGCCGGACTTCAACGGGTTCTACGAGTTCGTCCGTGACGACTACCGCCGGATGATGGAGAAAAAGAGGGTGCGCGAGAAGGACTTCGACATCGACGGGTTCCTGAACGTGCTGGAGCCGTTCTACAAGGGAGGGGACTATGACTTCCTCCTGAACTCGGACAAGGAGATCGATCTGACCCACAAACGGTTCATCGTCTTCGAACTGGACAACATATCATCGAACAAGGTGCTGCTTCCGGTGGTGACGCTCATCATCATGGAGACGTTCATCTCCAAGATGCGCCGCCTGAAGGGCATCCGGAAGATGATACTGATCGAAGAATGTTGGAAAGCCTGATGTCGGCCAATATGAGTGCCTATGTCTTGTACCTTTTCAAGACGGTCAGAAAGTATTTCGGGGAGGCGGTGGTGGTCACGCAGGAGGTGGACGACATCATCTCGTCCCCGATCGTGAAGGAGGCCATCATCAACAACTCGGACTGCAAGATCCTGCTGGACCAGAGGAAGTACCTCAATAAGTTCGAACGGATACAGACCCTTTTAGGACTGACCGACAAGGAATGCTCGCAGATCCTCTCCATCAACCGTGCCAACGACCCCTCACGCCGGTACAAGGAGGTATGAATTGGACTGGGAGGCGTGCAGTCGGCTGTCTATGCCACGGAGACCTCCACAGCCGAGTACCTTACCTACACGACGGAGGAGAGCGAGAAGCTGGAAGTGGAACGGATGGCGGCAAAGACCGGCAGCATGGAACAGGCCATACGGGTACTGGCCGCCGAAAAGAACAGCGGCAGGAAATAATCTTTGTAAAACATTTAAAAGAACGATTCAATGAGACGAAAAATTTTCAGCGCATTGTGCGCCTTTTTACTTACCGTACCGGCCATGCACGCGCAATGGGTGGTGACCGACCCGGGCAATCTGGCGCAGGGCATCGTGAACAGCGTCAACGAGATGGTGGAGACCTCCGAGACGGCGCAGAACGCCATGTCCACCTTCAAGGAGGCCTCGAAGATCTATGAGCAAAGCCGGAAATACTACGACATGCTCAAGAGCGTGAACTCGCTGGTGAGCGGGAGCCTGAAGGTCAAGGAGTCCGTGCTGATGCTCTCGGAAATCTCGGAGAGCTATGTGACGAACTACGGGAAGATGCTCACCGACGAGAACTACACGCAGCGGGAGCTGGAGGCCATCGCCTTCGGCTACAACAACATCATGAAGAAAAGCAGCGCGTCCGTGGCCGAGCTGAAGGACATCATCAACCCCACCGGCATGTCCATGACCGACAAGGAGCGGCTGGACCTCATAGAAAGGGTGTACCGCGAGATGCGGCATTACAGGACGCTGGTGAACTACTATACCCGAAAGAACCTGCGCGTCTCCTACCTGCGGGCCAGGGAGAAGGGCGAGACCGAACAGGTCCTGAGCTTTACGGGGAGAACGAACGCTATTGGTAAACCTTTAAAAAGATACAGACTATATGGTATTGCTATCCCTATCTTCGACAGCCTGCACGGTATCCTGCGCCGGCTGTATGACGAGATGACCGAACTCTGCCAGCCAATGATGACGCTGGCCACGGCCATCGCCGCCCTGGGCGCGCTCTTCTACATAGCCTACCGCGTGTGGCAGTCCCTCTCGCGTGCCGAGCCGGTGGACGTGTTCGGCATGCTGCGCCCTTTCTGTCTGGGCATCTGCATCCTGTTCTTTGACGTGATCGTGCTGGGGAGCCTGAACGGTATCCTGAGCCCCGTCGTGCAGGGAACGGGTGCCATGCTCCACGACCAGACCTTCGACGTGAGGAAGTTCCAGGAGGAAAAGGACAGGCTGCTCGCCGAGATGCCCCTGAAGGTGGCCGTGACCGGGGAGTTCAATCCCACGGACGAGGAGCTGGAGAAGGAGATCGCCGACATGGGCTGGAACGGGGAGGACTACGCGGTGATGCAGCGGATGTCTCATTCCTGTTACTCGTTCTCCCTGCAAAGCATCGTGCAGACCATCATGCGCAAGGTGATGGAGTTCCTTTTCCGCGCCGCCTCGCTGGTGGTGGACACGATCCGCACCTTCTTTCTCATCGTCCTCTCCGTGCTGGGGCCTATAGCCTTCGCTATCTCGGTCTTCGACGGTTTCCAGGGCACGCTCGTCCAGTGGCTGGCACGGTATATCAGCGTATATCTCTGGCTGCCCATCTCCGACCTGCTGGGGGTGATGCTCGCCAGGATACAGACGCTGGTGCTGCAAAGCGAGATGGAAATGATACAGGATCCCCTGAGCGTCTTCTCCCCGGACGGATCGACAGCCATCTATCTGGTGTTCATGCTCATAGCTGGTGGGATATTTCTGCGTCCCTACCGTGGCGAACTGGGTGGTCCAGGCCGGAGGCATGGGGGCGTACAACCGGAACATGAACAACACGGCAAGCAAGGCCGCCAACGTGGGCGGGGCCGTAGCCGGGGCATCCACGGGCAACGTGGCCGGAGTGCTGCTGAAAAAGTAAAAACGACTGAATAATAACATTCATTCATTTCAAGACATGGAATTCAAGAGCTTAAAAAACATCGAGTCCTCGTTCAGGCAGATCCGCCTGTTCAGTATCGTCTTTCTCGCCTCCTGCACCCTCCTGACCGTTTTCTCCGTCTGGAAGTCCTACCGGTTCGCCGAGGAGCAGCGGGAGAAGATCTACGTGCTGGACGAGGGAAAGTCGCTTATCATGGCCCTCTCGCAGGACGCCGCGCGCAACCGCCCGGTGGAAGCGAGGGAGCACGTGCGCCGCCTGCACGAGCTGTTCTTCACGCTGGCCCCCGACAAGGCGGCCATCGAGTCGAACATAAACCGGGCGATGTACCTGGCCGACAAGAGCCTGTACGGGTATTACCGGGACTGGAACGAGAAAGGTTTCTACAACCGGCTCATCAGCGGGAACGTCAACCAGACGGTGGTGGTGGACAGCATGAGCTGCGATTTCGACAGCTATCCCTACCGCGTCACCACCTATGCCCGGCAGATGATCATCCGGGGGAGCAACATCACCGAACGCTCCCTGGTGACACGCTGCGCCTGCAGAGCACGGTCCGCTCGGACAACAACCCGCAAGTTCCTTGCGGAGCATTTCGAGATTCTGGAAAACAGGGACCTACGTACCGTGGAAAGGTAACGGTGTCCCGCAGTAATCAATCATTCAATAATATCTGGAAAATGGATATAAAATCAACGGCAAGGGAAAGGCTGAAGGCATATTTGGACGGTCTTTCCGAGAAACAGAGACGGGGCATCCTCGTGGCGATGCTGGCCTTCACCTGCATCGCATCGGGTATCGTCCTGCTGCGCGCCGCCGGCCGGCTGACACCGGCAAGGGAGCGCATGGAGCTTCCCTTCGGGGAAGGCAGCCTCACGGATACCCTGCGCAGGCTGCCCGATCCCCTGAAAGGACAAGTAACAAGTATTTACCGGACCATTAAACAACCCCAGCAGAATGGAAAACAGGAAGAGTAACATGGAAGAAGGACACGTGCCCGCCGGGGAAGCCCCGGAAGGCACACGGCCGGCGGAAGCCGGGGATATCCCTCCAAAGGGACAAAACCGGAAAAGCGGCTTAGCGGGGAGGAAATCCTGCGCCGCAGGAAATACATCGTCATACCGGTCTTCGTGCTGGTATTCCTGGCTGTCCTCTACTGAATATTCGCCCCTTCCGGTGACAACGGGGAAACGGTGGCGGGCGGTTCCGGATTCAACGTGAACGTACCGGACCCGGCAGCGGTCCAACTGGAAGGGAATAAAACGGACGTTTATGAAAGACAGCAGGTCCGGCGTGAGAAAGACAGACGGATGCAGTCGCTCTCCGACCTTGCCGGAAGGTTATTGGAGGGTAAGGGACAGACGGACAGCGTATCCGGCCCGGACGGAAGCATACGGCAGTCGGCGGACACCTACGAAAGGATCACCGAGCAACTGGAAAGTTTCTACGAGACACCGCAGGGAACAGCCGATGGTACCCTGAAGGAAAAAGTGGACGAACTGACCTCCGGCTGGAAGAGGCAGAAGCGGAAAACCGGCGAGCGGAATCCCGCGAGCGGATGATGGAACAGTCCTACCGGATGGCCGCCAGGTACCTGACCCCCAACCCGGAAGGCTCGCCCGGCGAGGCGAAGGAGGAAGAAAAGCCGGAGCCTGTCCCTGTCAGCCGGGCGGAGAGCGGAACGACCTCCGCCCTGGAGCAGCCGCTGACGGATTCCGCGTTTGTCGCCTCACTGGCCGTGGAGAGGAACTACGGTTTCAACACGGCGGTGGGCAGCAGCTACCGGATGGGGATGAACACCATCCCGGCCTGCATTTCCGAGAGCCAGACCCTCGAGCAGGGAGGACGGGTGAAGCTGCGCCTGCTCGAGCCCCTGCAGGCCGGAAGTGTCACCATACCGGCCAACAGCCTGGTGACCGGTACGGCCGACATCCGGGGGGAACGTCTGGACATCCTAGTAAGCAGCATCGAATATGCCGGGAATATCATCCGGTAGAACTAGCCACATATGACATTGACGGGCAGCGGGGCATCTTCGTGCCGGGATCGGAAAGCCGGACGGCCGCCAAGGAAGTATTGGGGGACGTGAGCCAGAGCATGGGAGGCAGCATCTCCTTCGCCGGTTCCGCCGGGCAGCAGGTGGCGATGGACCTCACGCGGGGTGTCCTGCAAGGCGGGACACGGTTCATCTCGCAGCGGGTCAAGGCGGTCAAGGTAAAGCTGAAGGCCGGGTACAAGGTGCTGCTGGTCACAAAAAAGCAATAACAAAGTTTAACTGTAATTTTTAAGCAATCATTCAAGATGAGAACATTCATTCTTTTAATCATGGCTGCGCTGGCGGGGATGACCTGCCGGGCGCAGGAGCGCAAGCCGGAGGGCGGAGTCAGGATTCTGACCGCCGGCCAGCACATCACGCCCTACAGGATCGGCGTGCCGTTCAGCAAGACGGTTCATATCCTTTTCCCCTCGGAGGTCCGCTATGTCGACCTGGGCAGCACGGACATCATCGCGGGCAAGGCGGACGGCGTGGAGAACGTGGTGCGCGTAAAGGCGGCTGTCCGGGATTTCCCCGGCGAGACGAACTTCTCGGTCATCACGGGCGACGGCTCGTTCTATTCGTTCCTCGTCTCCTACGAGGAGGAGCCGGAAGCGTTGAACATCAATATGGACAGCCGGTTTCCGGCAGAACCCTCCACTGAGGGAAGCGCCGTCCGTGTGACCGAGCTCGGCGAGGAGGACCCTTCGGTCATCGCCAGCCTGATGTACACCGTACACCGTCTGGACCGCAGGGACGTGAAGCACATCGCTGCCGCCAGTTCGGGATGCAGGCCCTGCTCAAGGGCGTCTATGTGCATAAGGACCTGCTGTTCCTCCACATCTCATTGGCCAACTCCTCGCATGTGCCCTTCGACATTGACTTCGTGCGCTTCAAGGTGGTGGACAAGAAAGTGGCCAAGCGAACGGCACAGCAGGAGACCTACATCGAGCCGGTGCGCGCGCTCAACGAGCTGAGGCGCATAGAGGGCAAGGGGGAAGGACGCATCGTCTATGCTTTCCACAAGGTGGTCATCCCCGATGACAAGCTCATCGAGGTGGAGATTTACGAGAAAGGCGGCGGACGCCACCAGCGGTTCCATATCGAGAACAGTGACCTGGTGGACGCCAGACTGGTGGACGAACTGATAAAGGAGTAATTCTATGAGGAAATATCTGTTTATAATAATGATGTGCGTCTTCCTGTCCTCTTTGGCGGGCAAGGTTTCCGCCCAACGCTACCTGCCCGGGCAGATGGGGCTTGAACTGAGGCTGGGCGGCGTGGATGACTTCGGAAGGAACGTAAGGCACCTGAGGGGGAATTTCCAGATCGGACTGGCCCTGAGCCGTTACAACCGCAACCGCTCGCGCTGGGTATTCGGGGCGGATTATGTGAAGAAGCATTACGCCTATAAGAAAATAGCGATTCCCAAGGAGCAGTTCACCGCGGAGGCGGGCTGTCTCTTCCCGTTCCTCTCGGACAGGGGCAGGAACGTGTTCCTCTCCGCCGGCCTGTCCGCGCTGGCCGGTTATGAGAGGGTAAACCGGAATGGCAGGCTCCTTTATGACGGGGCGACCCTGCTGCACAAGGGTGCCTTCATCTACGGCTTCGCCCCGGCATTCGAGATGGAGGCGTACCTGACCGACCGCTGGGCTTTTCTTTTCAATGTCCGGCAGCGTGTCTTCTTCGGATCGTCCGTAGGACATTTCCATACGGTAGTGGCCGTCGGACTGAAATATATCATCGATTAATCTTTTAAGAACTGGAAACAATGAAATTAGGAACATTCATCATGGGATGCGCGCTGGCTCTGCTGGCGTACACCCTCGCCGGCTGCGACGACCGTCTGGAAGTGCGGCAGGCATACGACTTCTCGCTCTCTTCCTGGTACCTGCAGGAAGGCATCGCACCCGACGAGACGGTGGAGATCCGTCTGACGCTTGACCGCGAGGGGGATTACCGGGAGGCCCGTTACCGCATCGGATACATACAGCTGGAGGGTGACGGTGAGGTGTTCGCTGCGGACGGCACCAGACTGGTGAACCGCGAGCTGACGGAGCTCTCCGGCATCGCGGAGCTGGACACGACGGACATCCTCCGTCAGATATTCACCCTCTTTTACCGGAACACGGGAGAAGATAATCCCGGGATCCGATTCGTGGCGGTGGACAACTTCGGCGTGGAACGGACACTGGACATCCCGTTCTCCATAGAGGATAAAGATATGGCCGACATCGTTAAAAATAAGTTATCATATGTTGATTAGGAGAGTTTGGCAAATGCCCAACAGTCGTACATTCAGTATCAAGCCTATTCGGGAACTCATTCAAAAATACGCAAACGGCTATATCATAGATCCGTTTGCGGCCGGGAACAGGCTTGCGAACGTAACGAATGATATTGATCCCCAGTATGATACTGATTTTCATATGGATGCCACGGATTTCCTGAATTTATTTAAACTGGATAGTGTGGATACGGTTCTATATGATCCTCCTTATTCTCCACGGCAAGTTGCGGAATGTTATAAAGCGTTAGGGATCACGGTCAATATGCAAACCACCCAGGCTTCATACTGAAGCAGGCAGAAAGAGGCCATCGGCCGAATTGTAAAAAAAGGAGGCATTGTAATCACCTGCGGATGGAACTCTGGTGGAATAGGCAAGAAATACGGTTTTGAAATCATAGAGATCCTATTGGTCGCCCATGGCGGGTGGCATAATGATACGATCGTGACAGTGGAAAAAAAAGTATTATAGAATATGACGGAAGAGGAAAAATACGGCATGGAGCGGCTTGCCGAGTATCTGGACATGCGGATACGGAACGAGGAAAAAAGCATAAAGGAGAACCGGGATAAACTGGACCGGGATTACCTTTATCACTTTGCGTGGAACGGGGAGGAGCTGTTCAAGTCCCATTTCATGGTAAAGCGATACGGGGAACTCCGGCAGGTAATCAGGCAGGCGGAAGCTCCCGGAGAGGTACATGGATATATACGGCATAAACGGGAGGAATGCCTGAAGGAGCTGGTCAGCGGGAGTATCCGCAGGCGTAGCACGGACGACATTTTCAATCTGGCACATACCTACCGGCTGGAATGTATGCAGAGACTGGTCAAGGATTATGCGGGCTTCGAACGGCTTCTGTCCATGAAGGCTCCCCAAAAGGAGATAAAAACGAAGAAGGCCCCTGAAAGAAAGAGGCAGGACGGATTAAAGATGTAACGTATATGAGGCAGGAAAACTGGATCGTCCGCAAACTACGGAAATTGCTGGACAACAAGATCGCAGCCGTCGAGAATGCCATGCGCGAGGGGTTGGAGTCCGCCTCTACGGACTACTGCCGTTTCTTTGAGTGGAAAGCCGCGTACCTGTACAAGGGGGAGCTACTGCGCGGGCATTACCGCCTGTTACGTAATAAAGTCAGCAGGACGGATGACGTGGAGGATCTGAAGAGGTATTTCGGGGATATCGCCATGTACCACAGGGAAAGGCTGGCGGGCGGAACGTCGGCGGGAAGCGGCACCCACCCGATGGCGGACACCTGCCGCGCGCTGTCGCTGGAATGCTCGCGGCAGGTGCTGAAAGATTGCATGGAGTTCTCGCGTATCCTTTCCCAGGACAGCCGGAAGAGGACATGAAAAAGGAAAACAGACAACCCATAAGACATAGGACAAACGGATTAAAACGATAAGGTATGGAAAGACAGAACCCAGGCATGGTCCGGTTTATGGACCGGCTGAATGAGAAAATGGAACTCCTGGACGAAAAGATCCAGAACAAGGCGGCAAAAGCCGGTGAGGATTACCTCTCCTTTTTCGAGTCACACGCGGAAGAGGCGTACAAGGAGTATTACCTGTACAAATGTTTCAGGGACTTGAGACAGAAGGCAAGGGAATCGGGCAGTCCGGAAAAAGTGTTGGAGTATCTGAAAAAGAGGCAGAATGTCTGCCTGGACACGTTGCTCAGGCAGGACATCGCCGCCCGCAGTACAAGCCCGATGGCGAACATGGCGCACACGCTGCGGCTCGAATGCGTCCAGCAGCTCGTGGAGGATTACGGGCATTTCATCCGGATACTTGCCGACACGCTACGGCAGCAGGAGACGCGGCGGGATACCCGGACACTCAGGGAAAAGGAAAACCGGAGGGGGCCAAAACTATAGCCTTCCCGTTCCCGGATGAGTACGGGAATAAAGAAAAATAAAGTTAAGTCATGGATAATGAGAGTTATATCATTATGAAAGGTCAGGATGGCCGCTTTACTTTGTGAAATAAAAACAACTGGATATGAGGATTGTGGAGCATAGCGTAAGACGTTGGGAGTCTTACTCGGAAGCAGACACGGAAACCTGCCTGTGGGAAGCCTGCGTGGAGCACGAAGGCGAATATTACGAGGTACAGGTGGAAGCAAGGGAGGTCGGCGATGACAAGATGTATTATATGGGGTATATCAGGAATACCCAATGTATAAAAGCGTATTTCAGTGACGGCTGGCTGGGCTTCGGCTTTTCCGATATACGTGGCACGTGCAAGTATATCCTGAAGTCAATGCGGAAAGTGATCCGGGGGGAGTACAGCTCCATCAGGGGAGCGGGCCATTCGGTAGACATGCCTTGATAAATAAACCAGGTCCGGGACGGAGATTTCAAGGGCTGTTCTCCCAAATAACGGGGAACAGCCCTTTTTTTGTTGCCGCCAGCGGCGAAAGGTTAAAAGAGAGACAGGCCGCTGAAGAGGCAGTGGATGAACAGACGACCTTTCTCGGTCCACACCGTATGCATGGCTGTACCGGTTTCCCCGCAGCGGCTCTGCCAGCTGTGCGTATGGGTCCGTGTGTATCCTTCCTTCTGATAACGTGCGGTAAGCAGCCAGGTTCCGCCAAGCGGAACTGGATACCGAGAGCCTTCAGCCTCCGGTTCAGCTCCCTGCCGCTCATGCCCAACTCCTTGGCGATCTGCGTGACCGTGTAAGTGCTTGGAGAGTGGAGCACCTCGTCGAAATAACGTACTTTCGGGGCCTGCAGGCTCAATTTAAGGGCGTTCAGCGCGTTTTCCTTTTCCAGTCCGGATATGTACCGGTCACGCTCTCTCAGCTTGGCCTCCGCCAGTTGCAGGGTCCGCGAGAGCAGTTCCGCGTCCGTTTCCCCCTCTTTTTCCAGCAGGTAGCCGCCCTCCTTGAGCGTGCGGGGGACCAGCTCGTCGAAGATCCAGCTTTCGAACCTCTCGGCCGAGGGCAGGCGGCTACAGGCCATCAGGCGGTACAGGTTCCCCTCGTCGATGAACTTCACTTTCTGCCGGCCGCCTGCCGTCAGGAGGTCGTGGACGCATACCCCCTTCGGCCTGCAATGCCGGTTGACGGCATCCTTGGGATTGGCATATCCCAATGCCGAGGCCACGTCCCTGGCGCAAAACCAGACCCTGCCTCCGGCTTCCACGGTCCGGACCTTGCCGAACTCGGGATGTTCTGTTATGACTAACGTGCGCATGTCGTTTACTGTTTATAGGTTGATTCTATCGCTTTGAATATCTCATGGATTACCTGGGGGACGATGGCGTTCCCGTATCCCTTGACGGACTGCTGCCGCCAGGAAGAAAAGGTAATACCGTCCAGCTCGTGGGGAACCCCATCATCTCGGCCACAAACAGGGGATTGAGTTGGAAACTCCTTCCAGTTTGGGCAAAGAAATCGGGAAGGCCTCCCTGCCGCGGGTTCTTCCCCTTCCTTCCAATGTGCTCCAAGGTCGGGAGCAGCCCGTGGAAGTCAAGGAAGTCCGTCAGGCCGTTGGGATTCTTCTCCCCGTCTTCCGTCTCGTGCATGGAGGTGCGCCCCTGACGTTTCCAACGTTCCACCCGTTGCCAGTGGTGTATCTCCGTTGCTGTCGGGGTGGGCAGCAGCATCTCGCGGATGATCTCCGGCAGGCCCTTCTGTTGGCTTCCGGGTCCCCTTACCTTGAAGTCCGAGGCTATCGGCGTGGGCAACAAACCAGACACGGTCCCTTCTGTGCGGGGCACCGACGGCACAAGCCGGAATAAGCAGCGGCTGGACGGTATATCCTTCACGCTCAAGATCACGGCAGATGGTCTCGACGACGTATTCCTCCCGCTTACGGTATACAGGCTGATCCTCTCCGAACAGAGAGGGCTGACATCCCACGTGAGCCGCCTTGCCGGGCTGTACCACCTGGAGGATGCCACCAACGTTCTCACCAACAATCCAACCGGGCCGGATCTCGTGAATGGCACGGAGCATGTGAGGCCAGAGGTAACGGCTGTCCTCCGCACCCTTTCGCCGGCCGGCAACGGAAAAGGGCTGGCATGGAAAACCTCCTGTGAGGATGTCGATCCGTCCCCTTCATCCCCGAAAATCCGTAGTTGTAATATCCGTATAACTTTCTGCATGGCTGAACCAGTAATTTAAAATTCGGTTACAAAACTCATCTATCTCACAGTGGAAGCGTTGCGCCATCCCATTCATTCGGCGGCAAGATCTGCCGCACCAAACCCGCTGAACAGCGAGGCATGTACCAACTGTCTCATATTTATTATCTGATTGAAGGTTCCGTTTCTTTTTTTTCTTCTCCGCCACTTCCAGAATGAAGCTTTCTCGTCTATCTTCCGGTAGACGCCCCCCATCTCAAGCATGTTCTTGAGCCGGAGGATGTCGGTGATTTCATAGACTGTCATACCGTTCCGGTGGACGAAACGGATGTAGCCTTTCTGTCTTTGTCTTTCCACTTCCTCACGGCTTATCTGCAGCAGTTCGCAGATTTCTTCCAATGTGAAGGTCAACTGCACTTCCTTCGTCGCGCAGGCATAGGCCAGGATACTCAGCATCTGCAGGCATTTGCGATGCGCCTTGACAAGAGACGCAAACTTGTTGCGCTCGATCATGATGACTTTACTTTGATTTTCCATCTTCTATGATTTTTTTACGGGTTTGTTATTTCTGATGTCCGGATTTTCGTCCCTGTATTCCTCACGGAGGAACCGGTATACATCGGAAGCCAGAAGTATATCTTGCCGCTCAGCTTGAAATAAGGCAGCTTGCCCGAGTTACGCCAGCGGATGAGGGTCCGGTCACAGACTTTCAGCTGCAGGCGCATGTCACGGCTGTCCAGCATCTGTTTGCCATTAAAGCTGGTCATGGCATCCAGTGCCGTTTCCAGCCGGGTGATGAGATCCCGCTGCTCGGAGAAGCTCTTCTGGATTAATGCTTTCAGCATTTCGATGTCTTCATTTCCTGCTTCCATCTTTTGTTCTTTTTCGTTCGTCATTTATCCTTCTTTCTGCCGCAAAGTTTGGGAAAAAGGAAATGTAAAAATAGGGCTGACGGATACCGCCAGCCCTATTTTTATCTGTAATACACTTATTATCAATATCTATTTCTTTTATTTTTTTGTTTGCCCGAATAAAACGCGGCAGGATTGGAAGTTGTCTTTAGATTTTAAAAAGTATCGATATGCCTTCGAATTTCCAATAAAAAAAGGACCAGCAAATAATGTCGGCCCTTAATAAAAAGTTTCGATTGATTTGTTGCACTCGAAAATATTGACTATCTTTGTGATAGAGATATTTGAAATTATGCAGAGAAACGCAATATGCAGCAAGACTTTTGCTACTAATGTGTTACCTGTTACCTTTGAATTTAGCCCTTACTTTTTGATTTTCAAAAAGATAAAATCAATCACTTAGATTTATGTTTAAAGTATAGTGTTTTTATTGCGCCTTTTTAGGTCTTCCACGATGTCCCATATTTCGTTTTTGTGGGCTTGAGGATGATCCTTTATCCTCACTTTTACGAGGCCGTCCTCTGCCTCTTTTATTCATACCGTATTTTTCCGGCTCATACAAGGGCACTTCACCGAATTCCGGGCTGACCGGTATCTTATAAACCTCTTTTTCCAAGAAATCCTCTATGCGCTTGAATTGTGCTTGTTCGTCGATCGATACGAAAGTAATCGCCAATCCTTCGCCGTTCGTACCCCGTGCCGTACGTCCGATTCGGTGTATGTAATCCTCCGGATCATGCGGGATATCGAAGTTCACGACCAACTTGATGTCATTGATATCAATTCCACGTGCTACGACATCCGTAGCCACAAGGATATCGATATGTCCGCTCTTGAATTCTTTCATGACCTCCTCCCTTTGGGATTGCTCTAGATCCGAGTGCATGGCGGCTACATTGAACTTTAATCTTTTTAAGGTAGACGCTAATTCTTTCACCTTCATTTTAGAAGAGGAGAAGATAATTACCCGTTGAGGGCGGCTTTGAGTGAAGAGATCTTGTAGAATCTTGAGCTTTTGTGGATCGTAGCAGATATATGCGGTTTGCATGATAGATTCGGGTGGGCGTGAGATAGCGATCTTGACTTCTTCCGGATCTTTTAGGATGGTTTTAGCCAACGTCCGGATCTTAGGCGGCATGGTAGCCGAGAACATGATCGTCTGGCAGTAGGGGGGCAGCTGTTTATGAACCTGCATGATGTCGTCATAAAAACCCATATCCAGCATGCGGTCCGCCTCGTCTAAGACGAAGAACGACACTTTAGACAAATCTACAGTACCTAACTTAATATGGGACAATAAACGTCCCGGGGTAGCGATCACGATATCCGCACCCATCTCTAAACCTCTCTTTTGTTGTTCCCAAGCGATTCCGTCGGTACCTCCATACACGGCTACTGCGGATATGGAAGGTATAAAATAAGTGAATCCTTGAATTTGTTGGTCTATTTGTTGAGCCAATTCCCGGGTCGGTGCCATAATGACCGCATTCACCGCGTCTGTCGGATGACAACCTTTGCTTAGTTCATTAATAACTGGTAAAACATATGCCGCCGTTTTACCGGTTCCGGTCTGTGCGCAAGCGATGATGTCTTTACCTTCTAAAATGACAGGAATCGTTAACTCTTGGACTGGAGTCGTTTCGTCAAAATTCATGTCATAAAGCCCGTCTAATACGGCATCTTCCAAATCTAATTCATCAAATCTCATCTTTTTACATTCAAATTCCCGGTAAAGATAAAGATTATTTAGAAATATTATGCAATAGGTAGGTTTCTCTTTGGTGATAAATAGAAAAATAAATACCTTTATCCCCGAGTTATACCCCAAAAACGAAAGAATTAATATGAATAGTCTAGAAAGCGGAAGTAACGTTCAGTCTGGATTAGAGATGATCATGGAGAAGAGTCCCGATACGATCGTATTAGTAGATCGAAATCTTACTCTTGTCAAGGTTATTTCTGCAAAAGACGATTATTATCATTATTTAGCGAATAACTGTATCGGAAAGCAACCTCAAGCGTTGTTCCCGGACGGGAAGAACTACGATCAATATGAGATCTATAGAGCTGCGGTTGAACGTGTTTTCGAGGAGCAAGTGAAAGTGGATTTCTCTTTTGAGGTCTCTTTTGAAGGAAAGAACTATTATTATCTATCGCAAGCAAGCCTTTTTAATGAGGAGCTTGTAATCGTTTATACACGCGATGTATCTTCTCTGAAAACAGAAAACAATCTACAAGAACTGATCAATACGATATTAGATCGGTTACCGTTGGGGGTTTTCGTGAAAGATGGGGATAACCATTTTAATTACCTGTATTGGAATCATTTTATGGAGGAAATAACGGGTATTGAAACCCGGGAGATCGAGGGACATGATGATTTCGAGGTGAATTATAATGCCTTGATGACCGCCGAGGAGCGTCTGGAAACCGATATGAACGTGATCAAGACAGGACTGACCGCTAGATTCAAGGGCAAGGTAAAATCGGCCTCCGGCGATTACCGGGATATAGAGGTCGCTAAATATCCTATTTCCCTAAATAATGGCAAGCCGCTTGTCTTGGCTTTATGGAGAGATATAACTTCCGAGTTGGCTACGGAGAATACTTTGAGAAGAACCCGGATCTTGACGAAAATGGCATTGCGGATAAGTGATATACGTACATGCTCGATCTTCATCGATCCGGATAGTACCCATAATTTCAAGGATTCCGTTGTGACCTTGAACGATTGGAATACCATGTCGGAAGATATGATAGAGGTGTCATGGGGCAGTTTATCAGCCGGGCGCATCCGGATGATCAAGAACATTATCATAATATGTTTACCAGTCTTTGCCGAGGGGAAATCTCTGAGGCAAGGATCGAGGCACGTATGCTATTTCCCGGCAAGAAGGAATATGTTTGGAGAGAGGTATTTGCTACCGTGTATGAACGGGACGAGAAAGGAAGACCTTCGGTTATCCTTGGATGTTCAACGAATATTCAGGAACGGAAAAATCAAGAATTAAGCCTAGAGGAGGCGAAGGTGAAGGCCGAGGCCGCTGATAAGATGAAATCGAAATATCTGGCGGATATGAGCCATGAGATCCGGACTCCTTTGAATGCGATTACCGGCTTCTCTGAATTGATGGCTTTTGCTGATACGGATGAGGAACGTATGTCGTACTACGATGTGATCAAGATGAATAACCAATTGTTGATGCAATTGATCAATGACATCTTGGATATCTCGAAGATTGAGGCGGATGCGATAAAGATCACATATGAGCAATTAGATGTCAGTGAATTGATGGATACGATTTATGCTTCCGCCAAGTTACGGGTCCCGGGAGGAGTCAAGTTAGTTTTGGAGAAAGGGGCTGACCACCATATGTTCGGTACGGATAGCATGCGTCTGTTGCAGTTGATTAATAATTTGGTGAACAACGCTATCAAGAACACGAAAGAAGGTAGCATCACGATGGGATATACCATTCAACCGGATAATCAATTACGTTTTTACGTAAGGGATACGGGAATCGGTATCGATAAGGACAAATTGAAAGATGTCTTCGGTCGCTTCGTGAAAATAAACGACTATATGGAAGGTATCGGATTAGGACTGGCTATCTGCAAAGGATTAGTTGTTAAGATGGGAGGTTCGATACATGTTACTTCTGAATTAGGGGTAGGTTCAGAGTTCTCCTTTATTTTGCCGTCTCACGAATAGCGCTATTTGTAATAGCGCTTATAAATTTGGTCGTATAATCCACTGTTCTTGATTTGCTGGAGCCAACTATTTAGGCTATCCAGTAGGACTGGGGAGTCTTTACGGACCGCCCACGATTGCAATTGGGTAAAACTGACATCCGTTAGGATATCGACTTCCGGCAGTTTTTTCTGGGTCATGCGGGCGATTTGTTGGTCGCATACGGCATAATCGATATCGCCTTTGGCTACCATGATCATAAGCTGCTCGGTAGAATATAACTCATCTTCCACCACGTAGATCGTATCGCCTATCTCGTGTCCCAGATTTTGCAGACGCAATAAGGCCGGGGAATCTTTCGGTATGTATAAAGTCTTTTGGGCTAAATCCAATTGGTTACGGATAGGGGCTTGTCCGTTGTTCGCCTCTGCCGTACGTTGTACCAAGACTTGCTTGTTGAGAACGATCGGTTCGGTGAACAGGTAGTTTTCCCGCATCTCGGAGGTGATGGGTATGTTTCTTGCGATTACGTCGCATTTGTTGTCCGATAATTCCTCGAAGCTTTTCGCTAAACTCATTTCCAAATGCGTCTGAACCTCCAATCCGGATAATTTAGCGATCGCTTGGCTAAGCTCGTATTGAAAACCTTGCACCGTATCGCCGGATACGAAATATCCGGATTGATTGTACTCGGTTATCATCCGAAGAATTCCTTCTTCCTTGATTTCCGGATAATCACGAGGTCCGATCTCTTGGGGACGTTGGTTAAGTCTCCAAAGCTGTACCATTGTCACTACAGCGACAATCAGTAGGAAAGCGTATAGGATAAGCAACTTCTTAGATCTCATGGCAATCGATTAATTATTGAAAGTCACGGAGATGCCCATTTTCAAGACCATCGGGTCCAACGGATAATGCGCAAGAGAGAAGTAATTCGGGTCAACGAACTTAGAGCCTAGATTGTATGCCATGATGAAGAAGCGAGCTTGCTTCAAATGGAAATTCGCATAAGCGTTGATCAACGGATAATTGCCAACCTTCACCTTCGTATCGCCTTCCTGTACTTGGAATTGCTGGGTAGCCGGCTCGTAATAAGGAGCATAATAAGCGGTGTTGTAGTATACGTTTGCGCCAATCTGTACGGTTAATACTTTCGCCAACTTAAACGCTAGATATATATTCGAGTATGCGCTGATATCCGGTAACGGAAGTTGAGACTTCTCGCTAGAAAGCTGATAGGCCACCTCATTCTCCCATCCGAACGCACGGTACATGATATCTTGCTTGATACGGGCTGAGACAACTTGAATGTTCTTACTGCTTTGCTCCGGCAAACCTTTGCCGTTGAAGAATACATAATTCTGGATACTTTCCACTCCTCCGGATAACTGGGTACGGGTGGATTCCAAGTTGATTTTCGCTCCGGCGTAAATCCTTTGCACATTTTTCAATGATAGATCCCACCAATAGTAACGCCCATGATGGTGACGTTGGTAGAACGCCGGGGTGATGTTCTTGATGTATCCTTCCGCCTTGATCGTAGCGTCTTTCTTAAAAAGTTTGAATTTTGTTTGCAGGTCTCCGCTCACTCGGACCTCTCCGGCGTCACTTCCCGCAAGTCCTAATTCTCCACGGACATTGTAGGTAAGAAGGCTACCACGCGTTTGGATAATTCGCCGCCGATGTAGGTAGTAAACTCATCATATACTTCGGAAGTAGGGAAATTTAATGTGCTTGGCTCAGAGCTTCCACGACCATCCGGACCGTAGTCCAGTCCGGGAACTTGGGATGCCAATCTAAACCGGCGTTTCTCGAAAGTAACGAAGGCGGTCAGCCCGAACTTAGCCCAATCTTGGAAACCTTCCCGCAAGGCCAACGCAAAGGTATTCTTTAAATTCCAAGAGGAAGTCTGGTCATTCAAAGATGCGTCCATACCATAAAGATGAGTGTAGCAGGTATCGATCCCGGCATCATTAGAGATAAAGCGTCTGCGGTTATCTTCGTAATCGATGGTATGGATGATACTGGAAACCGGAATGAATACCTCTTTTATGTTCCCTTCCTCATCGGTTTCTTCCAATTCTTTGGTAAAACCGAGATTGTATCTCTGTGTCAGGAAATATTGTTTTCCACGGACACGGTTCCATGTGTCCGTGTAACGGACAGGGTATGATTTACTATCGATATTTCTTTGATTCTCGGCCAAGTCATCGGGATTCGTGATATACTGGTCATTTGTAAGTCCACCGTTCTCGTAGTTTACGAAATTGAAATTACTTAAATAAGCGTTTAACTCGTAACGGTCGGTGATATAACTTCCGAAAAAACGATAACTTAATAATTTATTACCGTTGGAGTTATAATATCCGCGGCTATAGATATAATCCATCTCGCCACCGACATTGATCTTCTTGCCAAAGTTCATGGTCAGTACCCTTTCAGTCGGTCCATCTTATTCTGGCTAGCTCCTCCTGTCGTATAAGTCACTTGGGTATAGGGTACTTTGGTATCATAGAAATAAGCGTTTGTCGGGGTCGTGATATAATAATCATAGGCATCGGCGAAGATGAAATCACGTTCCTCCTTACGTTCGTTAAAAATACGGGTTTGCGCCGGCGATCCCACATTCGCCAGATAACCTACGGCCAATGAGTTCGCTTCCACCAACGTACTATTCCCGAAATTTAATCGATTGGTATCCATAGGAGCGATATAACGTTCTCCCAAAAGAGGCGTGAGCCGATAACCGATGATTCGTTTTGATTTCAGCGCCGCGCTATCTGTTTGCAGCAAGCTATCCGGTATTTCCTTGTTTGAGGATGATAAATTAGATAACGAGAATCCACCTCGTCCTCCCCGGCTCCCGGAACGTCCTTGCGCATGCGCGGAAGCCGCCGTTCCTATCAGAAAAAGTAATATGTATAGATAATACTTCATGGGTTGCAAAGATATAACAAAAAATAATGTGCCAATTATAAAATATGCCAATATGCCAATCAGAAAACTTAATTGGCATATCGGCACATCAATGAATGAGCTTCTTATATTTTCTGTATAATCTCCATTCCTTTCTTAATGGCAGCCTCGTTCATCGGCAACAAATGATGGTGACGCTCGGGCAAGGATTTCTTCAATCCTAGCATGACGTTCTCCAATTGAACCATCGGGACGATATTAAGCAACCCGCCTAAGATCAACATATTGAATGCCTTCTCGTTCTTCATCTCGGTAGCGGCGTCCATGGCATCTACCCGATATACGTTAATATCCGTACGTTTCGCCGGCGTATGGATGCCATAACCATCGTAAATCAAGATACCGCCCGGTTTCACCTTGCTCTCGAACTTATCCATGGAAGGTTGGTTCAAGATAATAGCGATATCATATTCATTCAATACGGGTGAGCTGATACGCTCGTCGCTCAAGATAACGGTTACGTTGGCCGTACCGCCACGTTGCTCAGGTCCGTATGAAGGCATCCAGCTAACCTCCTTGCCTTCCATCAAACCGGAATAGGCCAAGATCTTACCCATAGACAATACACCTTGTCCACCGAAGCCTGCTATAATTATTTCTTGTTTCATTGTCGTTTACCGTATTACTTATTCAACATTCTTTAAGTCGCCCAGCGGTAGAAGGGGAACATGTTCGCTTCCATCCATTTATTGGCTTTTTCCGGAGTCATCTTCCAGCCGGATGAGCAAGTGGAGACGAACTCTACCACAGAAGTACCCTTACCGGCCATAGCGTTCTCGAAAGCCTTACGAAGCATCTTCTTCGCTTTCCGTACGGCCGCGGCCGTCTGTACGCTTTGGCGTGTAACCAAGCAAGTTCCTTCCAATTGGGCTAATAAATCACCGATCTTCAGCGGGTAACCGTTCAAGGCGATGTTGCGTCCGTAAGGCAGGTAGCGTGGGCATACCTTCCAGTGTAGTCGGAGCCATCTGTCCGCCGGTCATACCATAGATCGCGTTATTTACGAATACGATCACGATATTCTCGCCACGGTTGGCTGCATGAATCGTCTCGGCCGTACCGATAGCCGCCAAGTCACCATCTCCTTGATACGTGAATACCATCTTCTCCGGATTCAAGCGTTTAACGGCGGAAGCGATGGCTGGCGCACGTCCGTGGGCTGCTCGATCCAATCGATATCCAAGTAGTTATATGCGAATACGGCACATCCCACGGGGGAGATACCGATTGTCTTATCTTCCAGACCCATATCGGCTATAACCTCGGCGATTAACTTATGTATCACACCGTGGCTGCAACCGGGGCAGTAGTGCATGGGATTTTCATTCATCAATCTGGGCTTTTCATACACCAGATTTTCCGGTTTAATTATATCGTTGAGTTCCATAATCTTTAATTATTAATGTATATATCTTAGGACATATTGCACCAGCCGCAATACGATCGCCGCTCCACCGCAATACAAGAATACGGTCTTATCGCTAACAGCGAAGTAACATACCACGGCAGCTATGGCCAGTAGCATAAAGACCAGCGTCAATATCTCGTCAGCTTTACTTCCTCGTGTCATACGGATCAGAATAATTTTTCCTTCAGCGCGTTCAATACCTCATCCGGGGTGAATACGATTCCACCCAATCGGCCAAAGTGCTCTACCTTCACCTTACCATTTACGGCTAGGCGAACGTCCTCTACCATCTGTCCGGCGTTCAACTCAACCGATAACATACCTTTTACCTTATCCGCATAAGCGGCGATCACTTTTGTCGGGAACGGCCATAACGTGATCGGGCGTAACAAGCCAAGCTTGATACCTTCCGCACGGGCGATCTCGACTACCTTCTGGCAAATACGGGCGGAAGAACCGAATGCGATCAATAGATAATCAGCGTCCTCACATTGGAACTCCTCGTAACGAACCTCGTTTTCCTCGATCTTGCGATATTTCGCTTGGAAACGGATATTGTTCTCTTCCATCTTCGCCGGGTCTAGCTCCAAGGAAGTGATGACGTTACCCTTGCGTCCGCCCTTCTTTCCTTGTACGGCCCAAGGACATTGAGCGATAATCTCTTCCTCGGTACGGCGGGTTGATAGGGAGGCAATACCACCTTCTCCATCATCTGTCCGATGATACCGTCCGCCAAGATAATAGCGGGGTTATTGTATTTGAAAGCCAGATCAAAACCAAGGCCTACGAAATCCGCCATCTCCTGTACGGAAGAGGGAGCTAAGGTTATCAAGCGGTAATCGCCATGACCACCGCCTTTCACGGTCTGGAAATAATCAGCCTGACTCGGCTGGATCGTTCCTAATCCGGGACCGCCACGCATAACGTTCACGATCAGACAAGGAAGCTCCGCTCCTGCGATATAAGAGATACCTTCTTGTTTCAAGCTCACGCCCGGACTGGAAGAAGAGGTCATCACTTTCTTTCCAGTGCCGGCTCCGCCGTATACCATATTAATAGCGGCTACCTCGCTCTCCGCTTGTAAGACTACCATGCCGGTCTTTTCCCACGGCATCTCTGCCATAAGGGTTTCCAATATCTCCGACTGCGGAGTGATCGGATAGCCGAAGTAACCGTCCACGCCATAGCGGATAGCCGCATGGGCGATGGCCTCGTTACCCTTCATTAATTTTATATCTTCTGCCATATCTTGATATAACTTTATATTTTTACTTTGTAGATCGTTAGACAACCGTCCGGACAAACTAACCCGCAACTAGCGCAACCGATGCATGCGTCCGGGTTCTTCATGTACACATAGTGATACCCCTTGTTGTTTACTTCTCGTGGGTGCAACTCCAGTACATCCGACGGGCAGGCTACTACACAAAGGTTACATCCCTTGCAGCGCTCTGTGTTTACAACAACAGCTCCTTTTATTTTCGCCATAATACTTGTTTATTTAAAATCTAAATGTAACACATTTCTATTGAGGCATCAAAGTTAGTAAAAAATTACTCGTTGCCAAGATTATAACGTTTCATTTTGTTGAATAGCGTCTTTCTACTGATATTTAAAGCCTCGGCGGTCAGGGTACGGTTATAGTTACTTTTGATACTTCTTTATCACTTAATTGGTATGGAGAGGATTTCGCTTATTGGAAAAGTACGATGTGCGATGATAAAATGTAGGTAAATAACAATGGGCATCGTAAGCTCTTTACAATGCCCATTCAAAGAAGGTTACAATGGGCATTCTAATCACCTTATAATGCCCATTGTAATATTGGGTTACGCCTTAGCGCTTTTTTGTGAGAGCTTTTCTAGGAAATATACGATCCCGAAACCTAAGATCATCAATCCGACGGCCTCCCAAACAAACTGATTCGGAGCGATATTCGCCTCAACCAACGGCTTGGTCATGCCATGGCTATCCACATAGGTCTCGATCGTTTCTTTCCAAGGCCATACCTTGTTAAGCGAACCCAACATGAATCCGGCCAATACGGCGATCGTTATATCATGGAATTTACGAAGCGCGAATGACAACACGCGGGAGAACGTCGTGATACCAATAGCCGCACCCGCTATAAACACCAACATAACGGGAACGTTAAACGTCTTGACCGCCTCCATGATATAGAAGTATTTTCCGAGCAACACTAAGATAAAGCTACCCGAGATACCCGGCAAGATCATGGCGCAAATAGCGATCGCCCCACAGAGGAAGATAAAGAGTAAATTACTCGGAGTCTCGGCGGGAGTCGCCACGGTGATATAAAAAGCGATCACCGCCCCGACAACAAAACTCAAGATCGTCTTCCAGTTCCATTGCTTGATATCCTTAGAAACGAACCAAGTAGAGGCCAGCACCAAACCAAAGAAAAAAGACCATACCAAGATCGGATGATACACCAAGAGATACGTAATGATCTTCGCTAGGGAGAATATACTAATACCAATACCACCCACGATAGAAAGCAAGAAATTAGCGTTGATCCCTTTCCAGAAGGCCGCTATTTTCCCCGTGAATAATTGTTTCAATGTCGTCCCGTTAATACTTTTGATAGAGTCGATCAGTTCCTCGTAGATACCTACGATAAAGGCGATCGTTCCTCCCGACACGCCGGGAACGACATCCGCCGCTCCCATACCCATACCTTTTAATACTAAAAAACCGTAGTCCTTGAGATTTCGTTTGTTAGGCATATTACATTATTAATTGTCTAATTACTGTTATCTTTATTCTTTAAAAACTCTTTTACCAGATCCTCGGGTTGGATATGTTTCTTCTCTTTATCGGAATCGATGGTAAAGTCCGCGAATACTTCTGGTCCCACTTTACGAAGCAAATAAAGAAGATCATCTCCGGATATTTGGCCGATATGCTCCATGAAATTTTCCATATCACGGTTATCCAGATAAGCCATAGCCAAATGGATATGAATCATTGGAGTCTTCGGGTTGATTTGAAGGACTTTCTTGTAATAAGAGATCGCTTTATCTACATCTCCCTTAGAAAGCAAATATTGTCCGGCATGAAGCAGGCTGTTGCATTCTTCTTGAGTTTCCGGATTGATACTTTTCTTATCGATGATCTTGAATATCTTATTCGTAATAGCGATAGCCTCCTCCTTTTTCCCGCTATCAAGCAAGCAAAGCGCTAAAAGAGAAAGGAGACGGACATTGTTCGGATACAATTGCGCCGCCTTGAATAACATGATGGAAGCCTCGTTGTCACGCTCAGTCTCGGTACAACAACGGATATAATTGATATAATTGGTCGGCCCATCCTCCATATCCGGATCGTTTATGATCGTGGAAAGCAGTTGGTAAGCCTTCTCATATTGCTCCAGCTTCATATAACATTCCGCCATGAGTGGAGAGATACGGCGCATCACCTCCTCATCACCCTCGATTTCTTGATATTCCTCGATCGCCTTCTCATAGCTCTCGTTCATATACAGGCAGTACGCTTTCAATATTTTCAGTTCCGTATCGGAATCATCACATGTCAAGGCGAAGTCGAAAGCTCGATCGCTTTCTCGTAATCGCCAACCATGGAATGTAGCCTTCCCAGCGTAAACCAATACTCGTATGAGAAAGGATTCTTATCGATTAGCTCATTACATAACTCGATCGCCCGGGGAACGTCTCCTTCCGTCTCGAGGATGTAGCAAAGCTCATTCTTAAGGATCAAGTTATCCGGAAATAAAGCCAAGCCACGGTCCACGAAATCGCGGGCCTCTTTGTTCATGTCTAAATCATTCAGGATGGGGGAGATGTACTCGAAGACTTCCTCCAAATAGTCACAATCCCTAGTGATCAACTCTTCCGTGATCTCCAGAACCTTGGAATATTGGTTGAGCGAGCAATAGCATTCCATTTTTAACATATCCAGATCTTGGTTATCAGTCTCCGCTATATTCTCGAGCAGAGCGAGAGCGCTCTCATAATCCTCGTTATATGCGAATTGCCTGCCTTTCTTGATTTGCAAGGCGGAATTACCGGGATGAAGCTTTAGCCCGAGGGCTAAGACTTCATCAAAGTAAGTATAATCGTTCGAATCTTCAAAGCTGTCCAACATTTCATCGATTTGATCAGCGTCGAAATAAGGCTCCTTACCCTCTTCCTTCGCTGAAAGATAATGTTGTAACAAGCGTGAGATATCGTCTTTTTTCATTTACTATTCTTTATTTATTAATCTTGCTCCACGTGTCCTTTAGCCCTACGGTACGGTTGAATACCAAGTTGTCGGGGGTGGATTCGCTATCTATGTTGAAATAGCCGATACGCTGGAATTGAAGGTAGGAAAGCTTGGGCAAGGTCGCCACGAACTTCTCTACGTAACAGTTTTTCCGGATCTCCAAGGAGTTCGGTTGATGATTTCCTTCATCGCCTCTAGCGGGGAGCAATTCTTCTCCTCCCGGATAGCGGCCAATTCGTCTCTAGGGTTCTCCACCTTCCAAAGGCGGTCGTATAAGCGTACTTCCGCTTTTTGGCAATGGGCGCAGCTTACCCAGTGCAAGGTACCTTTTACTTTACGGTTAGCGTCCGGCATACCGCTACGGGTGTTCGGATCGTATTCGCAATATACCTCGGTAATCTTACCGTTCTCGTCTTTCTTGCAGCCCGTACATTTTACGATATAAGCGTTCTTCAGACGAACTTCCTGTCCCGGTGTCATCCGGAAATATTTCTTGGGAGCATCTTCCATGAAGTCCTCACGTTCCATCCACAACTCACGGCTGAACTCGATCGTATGGCTGCCGGCTTCCGGATCTTCCGGGTTGTTGATCGCTTCCAGCTCCTCGACCTGTCCTTCCGGATAGTTGGTGATAATCAGTTTCACCGGATTGATCACGGCGGATACACGGATGGCGCGGGCATTCAGATCCTCGCGTACGGCGCTTTCCAGCAAGGCGAACTCGTTCAGGCGTCGTAAGTCGTATAACCGATCTTGTCGATGAACTTACGGATAGACTCCGGAGAGTAACCCCGGCGCGGAAACCGCAGATGGTCGGCATACGGGGGTCATCCCAGCCGTTTACCAAGTTCTCTTTTACCAATGTAAGCAGGTTACGCTTGCTCATCAGCGTGTAGCTTAGGTTCAATTTGTTGAACTCAGTCTGTCGGGGGCGGTTGTCGTTCAAGTCCTCGCCTTCCTTCAGCCAATCGATAAACAAATCATACAGAGGACGGTGTACGACAAACTCCAAGGTACACAAGGAATGCGTCACGCCCTCGAAGAAATCGCTCTGTCCGTGGGCGAAGTCGTACATCGGATACGCTTTCCACGTCGTACCCGTACGATGGTGCGGATGGTTAACCACCCGATAGATGATCGGATCGCGGAAGTGCATGTTCGGGTTAGCCATGTCGATCTTCGCGCGGAGTACCATGGCACCTTCCGCTATCTCACCCGTGTTCATCTTCTTGAAGAGAGCTAAGCTTTCCTCGATCGGGCGGTTGCGATACGGGCTCTCGATGCCCGGTTGGGTAGGCGTGCCCTTTTGCTGGGCTATTTGTTCGGATGTCTGCTCGTCAATATATGCTTTACCTTCCTCGATGAGGCGGATCGCGAAATCCCACAATTGCTGGAAGTAGTCGGACGCGTAATAAATATTTCCCCACTGATATCCCAGCCATTGGATATCCTCCTTGATCGCCTCCACGTATTCCTCATCCTCCTTCGTTGGGTTCGTGTCGTCGAAACGGAGGTTGCAGATACCGCCATGGCGTTCAGCGATGCCGAAATCTAGGCAAATGGCCTTCGCATGGCCGATGTGAAGGTATCCGTTGGGCTCGGGCGGGAAACGGGTTTGTACACGTCCTCCGTTCTTGCCTTCCGCTAAATCTTTCTCTACGGCTGCCTCAATGAAATTCAGGTTCTTCTTGCCTTCTTCTTCGTTTGTATTGATATCGCTCATACTTAAAAATTGATAGTTTTTCTTCGAATGGGGCAAAGGTAGCGATTTCTTTTTAAAATAGGCTGATGAGCAGGGCTATATTTAGGACGGTTACCATCGTTCCCAGCAGCAAGAGGATGATGGTCGTAGAGCGGCTGTTCGCGTAGACACCCATGACCTTCTTGCTGGAAGTGAGGTACACTTGCGTGAAGACCGTGATCGGCAATTGCACGCTCAACAACATCTGCGACAGGATCAATCCCTTGAACGGATCGCCGATCAGGAAGATGATGGCCAAGGCGGGGACGAACGATAGCAGGACTCCCAGCTTGGAGTGGAGGTCGGTATGATTGTATGCCTCGCCATAGAATCCGGCGAAGATGGAAGCCCCGGCGATACCGGATGTGATGGTCGAGGATATGCCCGCCAGTAATAGGGCGGCGGCGAAATCACCGGCGTTATTTCCTACGAGGGGTACCAATAACTGTTGCGCTTGGTCCAGCTCGTCTACGGCGATGTTTTGCTTGAAGAAGGTAGAGGCGGCCAAGATGATCATCGCCGAGTTGATCGCCCAGCCGATCACCATGGACAGGAGCGTGTCGTAGAACTCGTACTTCAGTTGTTTCTTGATGACCGACTCGTCCTCTAGGTTCCATTCCCGGCTCTGTATCACCTCCGAGTGCAGGAACAGGTTGTGAGGCATCACGACGGCTCCCAGTACGCTCATGATGATCAGCATGGAGTTCTCGGGGAAGGTGGGTTTCACCCAGCCTACCACGGCCTGCCCCCAGTCTACGTCGACCAACGCCAGCTCGTATAGGAACGAGAGCCCGATAATGGACACGAACGTGATGATCCAGCGTTCGGTCTTACTATATGTATTACTGAATAGCATGGCGAGGCATACGATGGTGACGATCACCGCTCCCGCCTTGATCGGCATACCGAACAACATCCGGAGGGCGATGGCTCCACCGAGTATCTCGGCGAGGGAGGTGGATATGCTGGCGAGCATGGCCGATCCTAGGATCGGGCGGCTTAGCACGCGCGGCATGTATTTGTTGGTCGCCTCCGAGAGGCAGAGGCCGGTCACGATACCGAGGTGGGCCACGTTGTGCTGGATAATGATCAGCATGACGGACGAGAAGGTGACGACCCACAGGAGGGCGTAGCCAAACTCGGAGCCTGCCGCGAGATTCGTCGCCCAGTTTCCGGGATCGATAAAGCCTACGGTGACAAGTAATCCGGGGCCGATATATTTTAGCAAATCCAATGCCCCGGAGCGGGGGCGGTGGTTGATCTTCAGTTTGTCTAGTAAGTTCATGTTTGTATGGATACTTTTAAATTTAAAAAACAGCGTAAAGATACGAATAGTTTTGTTGTTACCTAACGGTGGCCGGAAATACGTTCGGACGGCCGATGGCGGGTATCCGTACGGCTGTCCTCTTGTAGCTGCCCGGCTGTCCGTCCGTATCCGTACGGCTGCAAAGATGTAGCTACTCGGATACAAAGATGTAGCTGCCCGGATACAAAGATGTAGCTACTCGGATACGGATGGGCAGCTGTACGGATACGCGGGTGTACCCGTACGGTCGCGCCCGTGTATCCGGGCTTGTGTGTCCGCGTATCCGCCCGGCCGCGTGTCCGCGTTTATGCGGATACGGTAAACGAGCTACGGGAATGTCAACACGAAGGTAGTCTGCCGTTGGGCCGGATTGCTTCTCAACGCGATGCTGCCGCCGGACAGGCGCATGATCTGTCGTGAGATGGACAGCCCGATACCGCTTCCGCCTTCTTTCGTGGTGAAGAACGGCACGAATATATGCTCGGCTTCCTCGGGGGATGATGGGGCCGTTGTTCGTCACTTCTAGGATAACGGCCTCGTTGGGGTCGCAATACGCCTTGAACAAGATAAGGCCGTTTTCTTGCTCGTGCCCGATCGCTTGCATGGCGTTCTTCAAGAGGTTCAAGACTACTTGCGTGATCAGGTTCTCGTCGGCGTAGACGATCAAGTCCTCCGGTTCCACGTCGATACGAATGGTTATGTTCGGGTAGTTATTGTGATGGCGGGCCAACCGCGTGAGCCGTTCGGCGAACTTATTGACGTAGAATAAAGAGGGCTGAGGCGTCGGTATATGCGTAAACTTACGGTAAGACTCGACGAACGCGATCAAGCTCTTCCCGGTAGAGCTGATTACCTCCAAGCCGCCCCGTATCTCCTCGTCGACATTCTGATGGAGGGAAAGCAAGGTGTCGCTCAAGGAGGTGATAGGGGTGACGGAGTTCATGATCTCATGGGTCAAGACCCGTGTCAGCCGTATCCATGACTCGATCTCCTTATCGTCCAGCTCGCTGTTGATATCATTGATCGCGATGATGCGGACGTGTTTCTCTTGGAGCGTCATCTCGGAGACACGGACCGAGAGATGTACCGTGCCCCGCTCGTTGATAAAAGAGATCTGATGTTTCTCGCCGGGACGAACGTCGCTGATGAGACGCTCTAGATTCTCGTCGATACGTCCGAGCTGGCGGGCATGGGTAAAGACCGTCAATCCCAGCAGTCGCAAGGCCTCGTTGTTTGTCTGGAAAATATTGCCTTTATCATCTTCTACGATGATACCCGTATTCACTTGGTTCATGATTAACTCGTAATATTTCTCTTTCTGGATCGCCTCGGCTTTCGCTTGAAAAAGTATCTGGGTGATGCGGTTTAAGGAGTCGCTAACCAGCTTGTCGTTGGAGGAGCGCCCACGGGTAGCGTATTTGAAAGCGTAATCGCTATTGTCGATCGCGTCGAACATGAAGCTACCTTTTGCGCGTTCCGCTTGAACAAAAGGCTGATGCCCCGCAAGGCAGCCAGCCATCCGATGCCTAAGAACAGGAACCATCCCCATTCTTCTCCAAGGCCTGGTAGGTGAGTGCCGCCGTCAGCCCGATAGCGAGGGCGAGGCGGAAGGTGAGGCTGTAATAAATGCCTTTAAAGTTCATACCGCTTGATCTTATTATAAAGCGTTTGCCGTGAGATACCCAACTGGTTCGCCACGAGCGAGAGATTACCGCCGAATTTATCCATGGCAGCCTTGATCATTGTATACTCCATTTCCTCGAGCGTAGTGATGTCATTCTTGACGGGCGCCTCCCGCTTACGAGGGAAATCGAAATTGCTGCCATCTAAGTATCACCATCGGCGATGATAATCGCTTTCTCCACGGTATGTTCCAGTTCGCGGATATTACCCAGCCAAGGTTGGCTTTCAGCTTTTCCTTGCGTCGTCGGTAAGGGTCATGGGCTTTTTACCGTAGATGTTGGTATATTTCGTGATGAATATCTCGGTAAGCGGTACGATATCCTCCGGCCGCTCCCTCAAGGGCGGGATCTCTACGTGTATCGTATTGATACGATACAGCAAGTCCTCTCGGAATTGCTCTTTCTGTACCATCTCCTGCAAGTCCCGGTTCGTGGCGCAGATCAGGCGGATATTGATGGGGATCGGGGTATTGCTGCCTACCCGTACGATGCTCCGGCGTTGCAAGGCGGTCAGTAATTTGGCTTGCAAATGATAAGATAGGTTCCCGATCTCGTCGAGGAACAAGCTTCCGTTGTTCGCTACCTCGAACTTACCGGGGCGATCCGTCCGGGCGTCGGTGAAGGCCCCTTTTACGTGGCCGAATAACTCGCTCTCGAACAGCGTCTCCGTGATCGCGCCCATATCCACCGGTACCATGGCCTCATCCTTGCGGGGGATAGCAGGTGTATTTCCCGGGCCAGCATTTCCTTACCGGTTCCGTTCTCTCCCGTGATTAATATATTGGCGTCTGTCTTGGCTACTTTCTCTATCAGCATCCGTAGTTGCTGCATGGCGTTGCTGTCTCCCCAGAACATACCGCTTTCCTTGGATACCAACTGCTTGTTGCTGGCACCGCCTTTATGATTGGCCGAGCGGATTTGGTAAGCGGCTTGCAAGGTTTCCAATAATTTCGCGTTGTCCCAAGGCTTTACCACGAAATCGGTGGCTCCTTCCTTGATACCTCGTACCGCCAGATCGATGTCGGCGTAGGCGGTAAAGAGAACGACTTGTATCGAGGGATAAGCCTTCTTGATCTCGGAGAGCCAGAACAGCCCCTCGTTGCCGCTGTTTATACCGGCGCTGAAATTCATGTCGAGCAATACGACATCCACGTTCTCGTCGTGCAGCGTGTTTTTTATCTTGTTCGGGGTAGAGATGGTGATAACCTTCTCAAAGCAAGTCCCTAACAGCATTTGTACGGCGGTCAGGATACCTTTATTATCATCCACAACTAGTATAGTGCCTTGTTTTGCCATGTCATGTCCATTTATACGGGCAAAGATACTCGATCTGGTCGATACTTCCTAAACCAGATACATCCTATTTCTGTTTCATATACCGTATGGATAAAGAAATAACGAATATAAATGGTCAGACGGGAGGGAATATCCCGGATGGCTTGCCAATCCCTAGCCGTTATTGGGCGATCCTAGCGATTGGGCTTGGTGTTACCGTGTCGGTGTTGGATGGGGCGATCGCAAACGTGGCTTTACCTACGATTGCCGGCGATCTCCATACGAGTCCGTCTGCTTCTATATGGGTGGTGAACGCTTATCAGTTGGCGATCACGATTTCTTTGCTGTCGTTATCGTCGATGGGAGAGATCTGGGGGTATCGGAAGGTGTATACGATCGGGTTGCTGTTATTTAGCTGTACCTCTTTGGCCTGCGCTTTATCCGATTCCTTGTTTACGCTGATTATCGCCCGTACGCTACAAGGTTTTGGCGCCGCTGCCATAGCGAGCGTGAATACGGCTTGATCCGTATTATTTATCCCAAACGTTTTCTGGGGCGAGGTATGGGGATTAATGCCTTGGTGGTATCCGTATCGGCCGCCGCTGGTCCTACGATAGCCGCTGGTATATTGTCCGTGGGGAACTGGCCTTGGTTGTTCGCTATAAATATCCCGATAGGTATTACCGCTTTGATATTGAGCTTTAAGTTCTTGCCGCAAAATCCGGTGAAGGCTGTCGGACGTAAGTTTGATGTTACGGCGGCACTCATGAACGCATTGACATTCGGTTTGGTGATAGCGATTATCGAGGCGTTCACGCATGATGTACATATCTCATTGATAATAGCGGCGATTGTTATCGTATTGTTCTGTGGGTATTTCTATATCCGGAGAGAGGAACGGCAGGCATATCCATTATTGCCGATAGACTTGCTGCGTATTCCTCTTTTTACCCTTTCTATCATTACGTCTGTGTTTTCTTTCATCGCTCAGATGCTGGCTATGGTCTCTTTCCCGTTTTTCTTGCAGCGGGTACTGGGACGCGATGAGGTGGCGACCGGCTTATTATTGACTCCTTGGCCTTTGGCGACAATGGTGTGCGCCCCTTTGGCCGGGATCTTGTCGGAGAAAATGAATGCCGGGGTCTTGAGTGGTATCGGGTTGATTATCTTCTCGGGAGGGTTGTTCTCGTTGGCGGAATTACCGGCGCATCCTTCCGATCTGGATATTATCTGGCGCATGGCGCTTTGCGGTTGTGGCTTCGGGTTGTTCCAGACTCCTAACAATAGCTCATGATCGGGGCCGCTCCGGAAAGTAGGAGTGGAGGGGCTAGTGGCATGTTGGGTACGGCCCGTTTGCTGGGACAAACTTGCGGGGCTTCGCTGGTAGCCTTGATGTTTAAGTTATTTCCCGGCCATAGCATGCCCGCGGCGTTATGGCTGGGAAGTGTGTTGGCCTTGATCGGGGCGGTTATTAGTTTCTCCCGGATCAATCGTAAGGCTTGATCGGATTAGGCGAGATGCGATTTTACCTGCATTTTCGCCCGGTATCCCAGCAGGCATACAGAGCATAAGAAGCCTAATGGGTAAGCCATCCAAATCCCGGCGATACCCCAATGGAATGTGAATCCCAATAGATATCCGGCAGGTATGGCTATGATGAAATAAGCGAGAAACGAGATCCACATAATCGCTTTCACGTCGGCTAGCCTCGTAAGGAGTTCGCTAAAATGATTTGTGCGCTGTCTCCTATTTGATAGAGCATCAATATGGGGAGTAGTGTCTTCACGATTGCGTTGACATGAAGATTATCCGTAAATATCAATCCAAGCCCGGATTGGGTCATGAATAAGGTGGTGCAGACAATACAAACGACAATAAGCCCAGATGAAGCCCGGCAATGGTGATCTTACGCACCATATACCAGTCGTTCGCCCCTTTATAATACTGGTACGAATCGCTACGGCGGCTCCAAGACCTAAATAGATGGTAAAACTGATCGTTGATATGGTAATGGCTATTTGATGGGCGGCAAGCTCAAGGCTACCCAGCCAACCCACCATGATGGCGGTGACGCAGAATGTTCCCGCTTCCAAGCCTTGTTGTAGACTGATCGGCCAGCCTATGGAATTCAGCCTTCTCCAACTCTGCTTATTGATACGAATATGGGTGAAACCTTTCCGGTAAGGCTTATAGTCGGTTCGCAGCATGAATACGGCGATGAAAAGCAATAGCATAATGATACGTGAGATAAAGGTGCTTATACCTGCCCCAAGCAGTCCGAGTTCCGGCATTCCGTATTTTCCGTAAATGAGGATATAGTTGCCGATGATATTCAGCAGATTCCCTGTCAATAGGATCCACATGGATATGGATGGGTTGGCTATGCCTTCCACGAATTGACGGAATGAATTATAAAGCATTACGAATATGATCGAGACTAATGAGACCGCGAAATAAGGTCTTATCAATGGCAAGAGTTCTTCGGGTTGGCCTAAAGAGTCTAGGTTTAGGTAAATCCCCAGTAAGACGGCTATCAATAATAAGGTGGTAGTCATATTGGCAACCAGACTGTTTTTGAGCCAGCCTCCGATCACGATCTTTTTATTCATCGCTAAATTCTGTCCGATCAGCGGGGTAAGATTATAGGAGAATCCGGTTCCCATTATGATAAATGCGTTTATTACATTATTGACGAACGATGCCGCCGCTAGTTCCTCCGTACTGTGTTGTCCCACCATGATGGTGTCTGCCAATCCGGTGATGATAGCCCCCAATTGTCCAATGATGATAGGTACCCCTAGCATTACTAAGGATTTATAATATTGTTTGTAACCCGCTATTCTATTGTACATATGTATTGTTCTGTTATTAATGATGGTGTAAAAATCCTTGATCGTATATGCCGGATATACGATAGAGTTGTTCTAAATGAAAATGTAAAGATAAATTAGAAGGAATAGGGTGCGGATACGGTAGAACCTCTCGTAGTCCAATGGACGAACAAGATGCTTTTAGTCGTAAAAAAATAATATTCGAATTTACAGCTCATACCTCTTCTTAGATTTAGCGGCGCAAAATTACGTAAAATCACTGGAATCCGCAAACCTTCAAAATTACCTTTGTTTTTGGGATCGTACTTTTTTTATATCTTTACGGTTATAAGATAAATGAATGATTATGGATCAGTTCGTAGAACAATTAAGGCAGGTGTCTCCTTTATCAGATGAGATCGTGGGGCAGCTGTTGGAAGAAATGAAAGAGGTTTCTTTTGCTAAGGGAGAATTATCGATCCGGGAGGGAGAAAGAGATCTGTTTGTTTGGTTCGTGAAAACCGGATTGGTCCGGGCTTTCGTGGAGCGTGAGGGAAAAGATATCTCGTTATGGTTCGCCTCGGATAGCGAGGTGATCAATTTTGTTTATCGGGATATCTCCGCCTATAATGTTCAAATGGTGGAGAATACGACATTATTGAGAATACCGAAAACGAAATTGGATTACCTATGCCGGAGCTCCCTTGAGTTGGCCAATTGGGGGTTGAAAATACAAGATTACTATCTTCGGGAATATGAGAACTATTTTATAAACGATAGTTGGATGGAAGCTCGTGAACAATATGAGTCATTGCTGAAAACCCGTCCGGACTTGATCTTGAAACTACCCTTGAAACATATCGCCTCCTATTTACAGATAACCCCACAGTCATTGAGCCGTATCCGTGCTTCCGTAAAAAAATAGGGAAAAGTCATTATTTATCATAGGGTAATTTTTCTTGTTTTCAATAGCCATACCTTCGCGTCGTTAAAAACGTGAAGTGGATAATATGAAAATGAGTGGAGAAAAGGCGATCCATCGCCAAGAATTGGAGCGTGGTTTACTAACCCAAAAGATTTCAAGACTATTTCTGAAATATACGATACCGGGAGTAGCTGGCCTATTATTCCTCGGGATTCAGTCGGTGATCGATGGTGTGATATTAGGGCGGTTTGTCGGGGCGAACGCTTTGGCCAGCGTGAATCTGATCTTACCTTGCTATAGTTTGATGACGGCTTTGTCTATCGTGATAGGAGTAGGGTGTCAGACCTTGATCGGTATAAACCTCGGACGTTCGGATCGGCAAGAGGCGAATAACGCTATAACTACCTCGTTCTTGTTTCTTGGAGGAATATCCGTTTTGATTAGCGGGTTGATTTATATATTCGCCGGAGATATCGCCTGTATGTTAGGTGCGAATGACGTATTGGTTACGGGAGCCGTGGACTATATTCGTTCCCTTGTCCCGTTTTTCCCTTTATTATCATTGATGTTCTTAGGAGATTATATGATTAAGGCGATGGGGCATCCGCTTTATGCCATGATCGTAATGGGAAGTACGGTGTTGATTAATATCGGTCTGGATCTTTTGTTTATCCGGTAATGGGTTTAGGGATTAAGGGGGCAGGATTGGCTACAGGCTTGGCCTTTACCTTGGGAGCGCTGTTCAATATTCCCCGGATGTTCCAGCGAGGGCAAGTCGTAGCGGTACAAAGAGGACGTTTCCGTTGGCCTTTGGTCTGGAATGCCTTATACAATGGCTCTTCGGAAGGAATATCCGAGCTATCAGCCGGAATCACGATTTTTTTGTTCAATATAACGATGATGCGATATTTAGGAGAGGATGGAGTCGCCGCCTTTACGGCGATTAACTATATCCTGTTTATCGCCACCACGGTATTCTTAGGGATATCCGATGGAATTATACCGATTATCAGTTATAATTTCGGGGCGGGAAGATTGGACCGGATCGAGAAAGTGCTGAGATTAGCAGGGCGTGTTAATTTTATGATAGGTATAACGTTATTCGCCATCTTATTCTTTTTCGGGCAACAGATCACGTCCTTTTTCTTTAAGGGAGGAGAGGCTTTGGACGCTTTGGCGATCGCTAATTACGGCATAACGATTTATTGCTTCACCTTCTTGATGAGTGGGCTGAATATATTGGCCTCCAGTTATTTCACGGCTATCGGCAACGCTAAGCTGTCAGTTGTTATCTCTATGCTGCGTAGCTTGGTATTCGTAACCTTTGGTATTATCGTTTATCCTTCTTTATTCGGCATCCAAAGTATTTGGTATAATGTACCGGTGGCGGAGTTGTGTACGTTATTTATCTCCTTTATGTTGGTAAGGAGAGAACTTTTAAAAGAGGCCGTGCTGAAAAATTAATCAGCACAACCCTCTTAATTTCTTATTCGATATTCTTCCGTATCTTCGTCAGATACTCTTTCATCTTCTCGGAATCCTTATCCTTGATGATTTCTTGCAGGATATGCAATTCCTCCTGTATCCGCTCGATTTGGCGAGGGGTACGGGGGTTGAAAAGGATCTCGGTCAATAGAAAATCGTCCTCGGACAAAAGGCCGCGGGCGATTTTCATATGGCGTTTGAAAGTGGTACCCGGAGCATCCTGATGCTTCATCGTAGCGGCAAATACCATAGTGGAGGCGAAAGGGATACCTAGTGAGTAGGCTACCACTTTATCGTGCTCCTCGAACGTGTATTCGCAGATATGCAGGCGGAGGCTGGAATAAATATCCTTGAAGAATATCTTGCCCAGATGATCGCCCTCGGAGATAATAATCGTATTCTCTTTCTCTAGTTGTCCCAGATTAGCGAATGTCGGTCCGAACATCGGGTGAGTGGAGACATACGGGAAACCGCATGTCTCATAAAACTCCTTCAAATAAGTCTTCACGGAAGCGATATCGGAAATAATGCAATACGGTTGCAAGTAAGGCATTACGGCCTTGAAAGCCTCTATCGTGTAACTTAATGTCACGCAGTTGATGACCAACTCGGGATTAAAATCCTTAACCTCTTCCGGGTTTTGTAGGCGAAGGGCATTATAGATAAAACGCATACGTTTCGGATCTTTCTCCAATACGGCTACCTCATGATCAAAACTAAGCAGGTCGGTGAAGAAAGAACCCATCTTCCTGCGCCTAAAATCAATATTTTCATCTTATAAATTATTGTTCGTTCATGATAATCATTTGCTGGCGCACGGATTCCTCATGGATCTCCTTCAAGATCTCCTTTACAAAGTCCGGGCTCAGGTCCATTTGCTCACCCATGCTGGAGCGTTTCTCTAAGATCTCGCTGTAGCGGGGAGACTGCAAGATCGGCATATTGTGCTCTTTCTTATAAACGCCGATCTCCTTGGAGATACGCATACGTTTAGCCAAAAGCTCCAATAATTGCTCGTCGATACCATCGATCTGGCGGCGAAGAGCGGTCAGGTTCTCGGTAGTCTGGTTTACGTCACGGATCACCAATAGGTTCAATACGTAATCCAATACATCCGGGGTGATTTGCTGGGAAGCGTCGCTCCATGCGCAATCCGGGTTACAATGAGACTCTACAATCAATCCGTCGAAACTCAAGTCCATCGCTTGCTGGCAAAGTGGGGCTACCAACTCACGCTTACCACCAATGTGACTAGGATCACAGAAAATAGGCAGATCCGGCATACGGCGGCGAAGCTCGATAGGAATATGCCACAACGGAAGGTTACGGTAGATTTTCTTGTCGTATGAGCTGAAACCTCTATGGATAGCACCCAAACGATGAATGCCCGCTCCGTACAAACGCTCGAACGCTCCGATCCACAACTCCAAATCCGGGTTAACCGGGTTCTTGATCAATACAGGTACATCAACCCCTTTTAACGCGTCGGCGATCTCTTGGACAGCGAATGGGTTTACTGTCGTACGTGCTCCGATCCAAAGGATATCGATACCGGCTTTCAATGCTCGAATACATGATCTTTAGTCGCTACCTCGGTAGATACCAGCATGCCGGTCTCTTTTTTCACTTTCTTCAACCAAGCCAATCCCTCGGCTCCGATGCCCTCGAATCCACCCGGTTTCGTACGAGGCTTCCAAATACCCGCACGGAATATCTTAACGCCTCTGGAGGCTAATCCTTGGGCTGTTTCTAACACTTGCTCTTCTGTCTCGGCGCTACAAGGGCCTGCGATTACGATAGGGCGTTGTGTGTCAACTCCCGGTAATGCTAACGGTTCAATCTTCATTTCCATCTTTGTGATCTATATTTTAATTTTCAATTTTCAGTTATAAATTCTCAATTCTCTTCAAGGCTTCTTCTAAAGTCTCGTTCTTGCAGCAAAGGGAGATACGGATATAACGCTCGCCACGGCTACCGAAGATAAATCCCGGCGTAAGGAATACGTTTGCCTCGTATAGCACCTTGTTGGCGATTGCCTCGCCGCTCTCGGCGGAGTCGGGGATACGTCCCCAAAGGAACATACCTACTTGGTTCTCGTCGTACTCGCATCCCAAAGTACGCATGATTTGTCCGGCAAGGTTCCGGCGGCTACGATAGACACGGTTCATATTGTCGTACCACTCTTTCTTTGCGCTTAGGGCCTCTACCGCCGCATATTGCATCGGCTTGAACTGCCCGGAGTCGATATTGCTTTTTACCTTCAGTATCCATTGGACGAATTGGGCGTTGGAAGCCAGCATCGCCATACGCCAACCCGGCATATTATGAGCCTTACTCATGGAGTTCATCTCGATGCAGATCTCTTTGGCTCCCGGTATGCTTAAGATACTTAGCGGATGCTCATTCAAGATGAAGCTATAGGTTATCATTACATATAATAATACCGTGCTTCCGGCCGAAGGCACCAGTTTCTCGTATAGTTCTACGCTAGCGTTCGCCCCTGTGGCATATTCGGGTAATTGGTCCACATCAGCTTTACGTTGGAGAGATCCATTTTCTCCAGTTCCTCGAAATCCGGTTGCCATCCCAGTGCCTCTTTCAACTCGTAAGGATCAAACGAGCCTCTACCAGCTTGCTGACGGAACTATATGTCGGATATCCCGGGTTCGGAACCAGTACGCCATCCCCCGGATTCAAGAATGCCAGCGAAATATGCAAGATACCTTCTTTGGAGCCGATGAGCGGTTGGATCTCTGTTTTCGGGTCCAAGTCTACGTCGTACCACGTCTTGTACCAATCGGCGAATCCCTTACGCAGTTCCGGTATGCCCACGTACGGCTGATAACCGTGCTCGTTCGCTTTGCGGGCATGTTCACACAACGTGTCGATGGTCTGTTCCGAAGGTGGAAGGTCGGGGCTGCCTACGCCAAGGTTAATGACGTTCTTGCCTGCGGCGTTCATCTCGGCTACTTCCTTCAGTTTCTTGGAGAAGTAGTATTCCTGTACGCTACCTACACGGTTAGCGGGTGTAATATTACACACTTTGTCTTCCTTCTGCATATTCGCCTAATATTTTTAAGTCTTTTGTTAACGGTCTGATAGCGTCCAACGCTTGTTTGTAACGGGTGAAATCCGTGAAAGTAAGGTCGATGTAGAACAAGTATTCCCATTCACGCCCGATAATAGGCAAGGACTGTATTTTAGAGAGATTCATGTCGTAAAAAGAGAGAACGGAGAGGACTTTGGAAAGGCTGCCGGAAGTGTGGGGAAGAGCGAATACGAGAGAGGATTTGTTTTTATCGGTTCCTCGAAGCATCTCATCCGCCGTCCAACGGTCCGCTATAGCGAGGAAGCGGGTGAAATTCCGTTTGTTAGTCTCGATCCCCTCGGCAAGGACTTCCATCTTGTAGATCTGGGCGGCCAGTTTCCCGCATATCGCCGCATGTCCTTTCAGTTGGTTCTCCGAGATCCACCGGGCACTCATGGCGGTATCTTCTTTCTCTACCACCTTGGCGTTGGGCAGAGTATCGAGGAAATCGGTACATTGCATCAACGCTATCGGATGGGAGTTGACCTCTGTTACCTCGTGTATCGAGTTCCCGGAAGCGCTACTAAGGAATGGGAGATACGTAGCTTATACTCGCCGGTAACACTCAGCCCGCTCTCACGGATCAGCTCATGGTTTTGAAGGAGGCTTCCCGCTATCGTATTCTCGATGGCCATCATGCCTAGTACGGACGGGTCTTTCTTGATCGTCGTGATAACATCCCGAAACGTATTGCAAGGGATGATTCTATTTCTTCACCTTCATGATAATTACGGGCGGCGATGTCGTGATACGAACCGGCTATTCCCTGTATTGCTACTTCTTTTTCATCTTGTTTCTCTATTTTTACTCTAAACTGTTACAAACAAAAAAAGTCCCACCGAAACCGGCAGGACTTTATATTTTATTGATATTTATATTCAATCATCAACGCTTTACATACAAACTCCTGCCCTTACTCTGCTAAAGTAAAAGTAATAAAAGTAATATGTAAAGCTAAATCGATTCATTGTCTGTTTGTTTTTAAATACGCAGCAAAAGTAACGCTTTTTTGGAAACTACAAGCAAAAAGTGATATTTTTTTTCTGTTACATTTAAATTTTATCTTAACTGTTTCTGAACTTCTGTGGAGATACGCCTACGTACCGTTTAAAGTACTTACCGAAAAAGGATACATTCGGGAAGTTCAAGGAGTAAGATATCTCTTGGATAGTCAAGTCCGTAGCCATCAATTGCGATTTTGCGTCCATGATTATCATATCGGCTATGATATCGGATACGGAACGTCCGGTCTTTTGCTTGATGATCATGCAGAGATGCTGGGGAGAAATACTTAGTTGGCTGGCGTAAAAAGCCGTTTGTCGCTTTGAGGTATAATTTTTCATCACCAGTTGGATGAATTTCTTGTGGATCTCGTCGCTACGGGTCGTTATCTTGTTAGGCCATGATTTCCCTTGATACAAATCGCTGATCCCATGGATCATGGTAAGCAGGATATGTTTCACCATCTCCCTGTTTATGGATTTCTCTTTCGCTTGTACCCGCTCTAGCAAATGGAAATAATCGTTAATGAAGCCCGCCCGGTCCTCACTCAGTGATATGATCGGATTCTCGTAGATAGTAGGTAAGGCGCTCATCGTAGACTTTATCATGTTCACGCAGTCCATGAACTCGGATGAGAATCCTATAAAGGAAAGGCGGAAACTCTCTTTCTGCTCACAGAACTGAATAATGCTTCCCGGCATCAAGGTGATGAAATCATTCGGTTTCAACGTGTACTCCGTCAAGTTGATGGAAGCCCGTAAATTTCCTTCAACGCATAACACGAAAATACCTGCTTTTAACCGGCAAGTCTGCTTGTAAAAGTTTAAGATTGCCTCGGTAATGTCGTTTCCTACGACATAATCCCGGGGCAAATCTAATTGTGGTAAGTTTGCGTTCATCCGTTAATTTATTAATGATTGAACACAAAAATAATAAAAGTGGTGTTGACTTACTGGATAATTTAAAAATAGACCAATTAATCCTTGAATCAGACTTATTCCGCTTGTGCTTCCTTATTTCTTTTATGCAAGCTTTTCAGTTCGAAGGATAGCATGACACGGAATATACCTATTATTAATAAGGCATAAGCGATCATGTAAACCAACGTGAAGGCCCCTAGGGCGGGTTGCCAGATAACACCGATGGAGCAAAGGATAGCCAAGATACCGAAGACCATGTACCAACCCCAGTTCCGTGTACCGTATCGTTTCAGGTCCATCGAGTAACCGGTAGCCGAGAAGCCTCTGAACATAAGCCAGAATGCCAAGACAAACGGAAGCACCTCCATGCTAAGTCCCGGGCTTGCCATCAAGAATATACCTAAGATCAAGTCGATAATACCTCCGGCCAAATACCATCCCCAACTGCTGATACCCTTTTTGTTCGCCAAGGCGAAAGCGATCTCGAACAAGCCGCTTACGAACATAGAGACGCTGAATAAGATACTAAGCGCTACGTAGCTCGCCAATGGCGCGAACATTAAATAAATAGCGACGATGATGTAAAGCAGTCCGACCAATAGTGACAACCACCAATTCTTGACCGCATAATCCATTTTATCAATAAATGTTTCATATTGGATAATATTTGTATTGTAATTATCCAATTAACAAAGGGAAGGAAGAAAAAGTTCTGGGTATTTGTGGCTAGGATATCCTTAAAAACTTTGTCCTTTGGAAATTAATTCTTTTCTTTGACGTTTCAAATCAATATAGGTATATAAGTACGAGGATTATGATGAAAAATTTGATAGCGATAACTTGTTTTGTCGTGGCGTTGGTGTCTTGTAATAAGGTGGAACATAAGCTGGAAGGGAAATGGCAATTGAAAACCGTAGAGGCGAATGGGGTGGTCCAGACGGTGGATACGGTTTGGTATAACTTCCAGACCTCTTTGTTCGAGTACCAATTATATGACCCGGCAAAGGACGTATATCGTACGAATTTCGGTTATAAGACGTTGGAGGGAGATACGAAACTGGATCTGGAGTTGGTCAACTATGGAGGTACGCCTTTGGAACAATTCATGCGTTATACGGATTGGACCTCACCTAAACAAACTTTCACGATCGAGCAGTCATCTGTGACGAATCTGGTAATGAGCTGCGAAGGAAGAACGTATACGTTTAAGAAATTCTAAGATATCATGTGCTGTTTGATCTCAGTCCCTCATAAGGAGTACTCCAGTACTCCCTAGGAAGTACTGCGATACTCTTTGCGGAGTACTGGAGTACTTCTTACGAAGTACTCTCAGCGATGTTAGATCATGCGATCAAATCCGCTTCTATAGCTTGTGCACCTTGATTAAATCGGCGGGGGCTATCTGTATCTGCAAGCCTCGTTGTCCGGCGCTTACATAGATCTTATCGAAGCCGGATGCCGTAGGATGGATATATGTAGGGAAATGCTTTTTCATGCCGATAGGCGAGCATCCTCCCCGGATATAACCGGTAAGCGGTAACAACTCTTTCACGGGGATCATCTCACATTTCTTGTTCCCGGATACCTTGGCCGCCTTTTTCAAGTCCACCTCGTCCGCTCCGGGGATCACGCATACGAAATAACCGCTCTTATCGCCATGTAAGATCAAGGTCTTGAATACTTGGGCGATATCTTCCCCTAGCTGCTCCGCTACATGCGTAGCGCTCAGATCATTCTCGTCTACTTCATAAGGCACGAGCTGGTAGGCGATCTTAGCCTTGTCCAGCAGGCGTGCCACGTTTGTCTTATTAATCTTCTCTTTCATCGTTTAGATCCCTTTCATGGATAATTGAACACGTTTTCTGGATAGGTCTACGCTTAGAACCTTCACCTTGACATGCTGATGGATGGAGACCACTTGGGTAGATCGCTTACGAAACGATCCGCCAGCTCGGAGATATGGACAAGCCCGTTTTCCTTGATCCCTACATCGACGAAACAACCGAAGTTGGTGATGTTGGTCACGATACCGGGCAATACTTGCCCTTCTTTCAAATCCTCGATCGTTTTCACCGTAGGATCGAACGCGAATACTTGGATCGTTTGGCGGGGATCACGGCCCGGTTTATCCAGTTCCTCCATGATATCAAGCAGGGTAGGCATCCCGACCTTATCCGTAAGGTAGTCCGTTAGTTTTAGTTTCTTTTTAAGCGCTTTGTCGGTGATCAGGTCGGCTACCGAGCATTTTAGGTCCTTGGCCATCCGTTCGACGATCGGGTAGCTCTCGGGGTGTACGGCTGAGTTGTCCAACGGGTTCTTTCCGTCGGGTATCCGTAGGATCCGGCGCTTTGCTCGAAAGCTTTCTCTCCCATACGGGGGACTTTCATCAGTTCTTTCCGGGAAGTGAAGGTCCGTGCTCCGCCCGGTAATTCACGATGTTTTGCGCTAGCTAGGGCCTAATCCCGAGATGTAAGTCAACAAATGCTTGCTCGCCGTATTCACGTTTACACCTACTAAATTCACGCAACTCTCCACGGTTTGATCCAGACTCTTTTTCAAGGCGTTTTGCTCTACGTCGTGCTGGTATTGGCCGACACCGATACTCTTCGGGTCGATCTTGACCAACTCGGCCAAAGGGTCCATCAGCCGGCGACCGATGCTGACAGCTCCGCGTACCGTGACGTCGTATTCGGGAAACTCCTCCCTAGCGATCTTGGACGCAGAATAGATAGAGGCTCCGTTCTCGCTGACTACGAACACTTGTACCTTGCGGTCGTATCGTATATTCGTGATGAACTGCTCGGTTTCACGACTGGCGGTACCATTACCGATGGCAATGGCATCTATGGCGTAAGTGGCTACTAACTGGGCGACCTTAGCGGCGGCTTTGCCCTTCTCGTTCTGGGGCGGATGCGGGAAGATCGCCTCGTTATGCAGTAAATTCCCCTGCGCATCCAGACAGACCAACTTACATCCGGTACGGTATCCGGGGTCTACGCCTAATACCCGTTTTTGTCCCAAGGGAGGAGCGAGCAGCAATTGCCGGAGGTTCTCGGCAAATACCCGGATCGCCTCCTCATCGGCTTTCGCCTTGCTCTGGTTGGAGAACTCCGTCTCGATAGAGGGTTTCAGCAGGCGTTTGAAAGAATCGTCGACAGCTGTAGCCACTTGCTCGGAAACCTCTCCACGACCTTTTACGAAGCGCCGGTTCAAGCGATCCAGACAAGATTCCGCGTCGGGAGAGATACTTACACGAAGGATACCTTCCGCCTCTCCCCGTCGGAGAGCCAATAAGCGATGGGAACTGGCCCGGTTCAAAGGCTCGCTGAAATCAAAGTAATCCCGGTATTTAGCACCTTCCTCTTCTTTCCCCTTGATCACTTTGGATGTGATCATGGCGGTATGAGCGAAAGAGTTACGCACGGTGTTACGTGCCGATTCGTTCTCGTTGATCCATTCGGCGATAATATCCCGTGCCCCTTGCAAGGCTTCTTCGGCGTTTTTCACTTCCCCCTTGATAAAACTCTTGATGCGTGCGGATAGGTTATTCTCGTTTTGCATCATAACGATCTTAGCCAAGGGTTCCAGTCCTTTCCGGCGTGCGATCTCCGCTTGGTGACCCGTTTCGGTTTGTAAGGGAGATATAAATCCTCGATCTCGGTGCTATCCCAAGACTCCTCGATGCGTTTCCGGAGCTCGGGAGTAAGTTTTCCTTGCTCTTCTATCGTGGCGAGGATCGTTTCCTTTCGTTTGCTCAGTTCCGTCAGTTTATCCAGTTGATCTTTGATGGCACCGATTTGCACCTCGTCTAATCCTCCGGTCACCTCTTTCCGGTAACGACTTATAAAAGGTATGGTAGCGCCTTCGTTCAAGAGCCCGATTGTCCGTTCCACTTGTCCTTCCGGAATTTGTAGAAAACGGGCTATAAGCGTGTGAAATACGTTTATCATATCTAGTTTTCTTAGAATTGGAGTACAAATATACGGTTTTGCTTATATTTTCGGTCGGGATACTCACTTCTTGGGCTTATTATTTGTATCTTTCATTAATTTTCAAGAATTTTACGGCTGGAATATTCAAGCCTTTGATTAAAAAAATCAACATGGAAGTTAATACTACGGAGAACAAAACTTTGGAACAGGATTATAGGGATTTAGCAGGATTGTTATCTAATATCGTGGACTCGTTGCCCATCTACTTTTTCGTGAAGGATACGGGTGATAATTTCAGGTACGTGTACTCCAGCCCTTTGATGAACCAACTTTACGGACGATATCATAATGATGTGGTCGGGAAAACAGATTTTGACCTATTTCTAGATCCGGTCGTCGCCCAATCTTTCAGGGATATGGACGAGGAGGTGGTGAAAACGGGTAAGATGCAGCGTTTCGTGGAGCAAATGATCGATCCGAAAGGTATCTTGCGTACTATGGATACGATGAAACTGCTAGCGCCCCGTGAGGATAAGCCTCCTTATTTAGTAGGGATTTCATGGGATATTACAAAGCAAAGGCAGGTCGAGGAGGAGTTGCATAGCTATAATAAGCGCTTGGCGCTCGCATGTCAAGCGGGTAAGATCTACCCGTGGCTTTGGGATTTGGTAAACGGTACGGCGGAGCTTTCCTTGGAAGAAAACGGCCAGATCAAGCATGTGCAGATCACCCACGCTAGTTTTACGGAGAAAATACATCCGGATTATCGGAAGGTATACGAGAATATTACAACCGCTTTCATGCGGGGCGAAATCGATTCCATGCGATTCAGTTTCCCTTGTCGTTATTTCTCGGATGAGTATGTATGGTTGGAGAAGATCGGTGAGGTCTATGAGGCCGATCCGGATGGCAAGCCGATCCGCTCGATCGGAATCCTTCGGGATATGACCGTCGATAAACGGCACGAGGCGGATGTGCAGGCTAAGCGTTTGGCGGAAGAGAGCGACCGGATGAAGTCCGCTTTTATCGCTAACATGAGCATGAGATACATACCCCTTTAAATGCCATCGTCGGCTTTTCCACCTTATTGGCGGAGAGTGACGATGAGGAGGAAAAAAAGGAATATCTGAGGATCATAGAGAGTAGCAATGAGTTTTTGTTGCAGTTGATCGGTGATATCTTGGATATCTCGAAGATCGAGTCAGGAAAGATGGAGTTTATTTATACGACCCTGCGTTTGAGTGAGATATTCGCTCCCCAGCAGCAAGCTTTCGCCTTGAGAGTGGCCCCGGATGTAAAGGTTATCTTTGAGTCGGACGGTAATGACTATTGTATTGTGTCGGAGAAGACCCGTTTGACTCAGGTTTTGACCAATTTCCTTTCCAACGCCGTGAAGTTCACCAGCTCGGGTTCTATACGGTTTGGTTATCGTTTGACCGATGATGGTATCTATGTCTACGTAACGGATACGGGTATGGGAATCAGTAAGGAGTCTCAAGCGAGCATATTCAATCGTTTCGTGAAATTGAACAGCTTTAAGCAAGGAACAGGATTAGGGCTTTCTATCTGCAAGACGATAATTGAGAAGTTGAAAGGTAAAATCGGGGTTGAGTCGGAGGAAGGAAAGGCTCTACATTCTGGTTTACGATACCTTGCCAACCGATGAAAGTGAAATAAGACATTCAAGTTTGGTTGGAATTTATAGGTAAATCACCTCATCCGCCAACAACCGAATCTCATCCGGATTATGTGACGTGAAAAGAATGATCCGTTCTTCTTTCATTTGCTTTTCTCGTATTCGTTCTATAATACGATGGCTTAAGGCTTCATCCAAGCCTTTGAACGGCTCGTCCATCAAAAGGAGAGGAGAAGGGTAAGCCAATGCCCTCGCTATAGCGATACGTTGTTGCTGTCCGTAACTAAGCTCTTTGGG
>ENA-OQCK01000046-OQCK01000046.1-human-gut-metagenome-genome-assembly--contig:-NODE-46-length-66650-cov-2.952122_pt1 | contig 66650 bp, 78 predicted proteins | sample MGYA00242498_ERZ504578 | MGnify/ENA primary metagenome ERZ504578 (study PRJEB26092, sample SAMD00036229) | human gut metagenome | host: Homo sapiens | study: EMG produced TPA metagenomics assembly of...
GATATAGGCTGTGGATGCATTGGAAATGAAGGAAGGAATCATCATGAAATATAACAATTCACGTCTCAGCTTGAAACAGCGCTGGCTGTCATTTGCGCTCTGTATTCTTATAGCACTGCTAGCTGGCATATTTGCACTCTATTCATATATAGAAGCATATCCATTCTGGACGAGTGCATGCAGTCTGCTCGTCTGCGCAATTATGCTATTCATAGCAATTTTCCTGCTTCATCTGAATATGAGAAGAAAACGAATTCAGCGGGAATTTGTAAGTGAGTTCGATAAGGAAATACGTAAAAAGGAGCATATGTGTCCACACTGCGGGGCCTGATGGGATCGGGAAATACCTGTGCAAAATGTGGCTATAAGGGACATTAGGAAAGGAAATCGTATGGTTGATGTTATCGTAATTGGCGGGGGTCATGCAGGAGTTGAGGCTGCGTTGGCCTGTGCCCGTTTGAAGAAAACGACAGTTCTATACTCTATGCATATTGATATGATTGCATCCATGCCATGCAATCCGAGTGTTGGAGGTCCTGCAAAGGGAATCGTCGTGAGAGAGATTGACGCACTTGGCGGTGAAATGGGAAAAGCTGCCGATGCGACTGCATTGCAGTTTAAAATGCTGAATACAACGAAGGGACCGGGTGTTCAGTGTCTTCGCGTACAATCGGATAAGCTGGAATATAAGCGCTATATGCAAGACAAGCTATTACAACAGGAGTACCTGGAAATCCGTGAAATGTGTGTGGAAGAGGTGCTGGCTAAGGATGGCAGGATAAGCGGCGTTCGTCAAAAGGATGGAACCGTTGTGAACTGTCGTGCTTTGATTATGACAACGGGTACATTTATGAGCAGTACGGTTCTGGTTGGGCATACTTCTACCTTAAGCGGTCCTGAGGATGAGCCAACAACGGAGAATTTGTCACAGAGTCTTCGTAATCTGGGGATTGAAACCTTTCGATTGAAAACTGGAACACCTGCCGTGTACGAACGGCGTCCATTGATTTTTCAAAAACCGCAGTACAGCCGGGAACGGATGAATTTATCTGCTTCTCTGAGGATACAAAGGAAATTCGTCCATTTGATCAGCAGGCTGTCTGTTATCTTACCTACACGACGGCAAAGACGCACGACATTATCAACAGCAATCTGAAACGCTCTGCCATGTATTCCGGATTGGTGAAGGGAGTGGGACCGCGTTATTGTCCCAGTATTGAGGATAAGCTGGTACGTTTTGCGGATAAAGAGCGTCATCAGATTTTCTGGAGCCGGAAAGCGAGTCGCTGGATACGACCTACGTACAGGGCTTCTCTACCTCTATGCCGTACGATGTACAAGAGGCTATGCTGCATTCTCTGCCTGGTCTGGAAAACTGCACTATTGAAAAATATGCCTATGCGATTGAATATGATGCCATAGATCCGCTGCAATGCAAGCCGACCTTGGAAAATAAAATCATTGAGAATTTATATACTGCTGGACAGATCAACGGTACTAGTGGATATGAGGAAGCTGCGGCACAGGCTGATGGCAGGAATCAATGCAGTTCGCAAGCTGGATCACAAGGAACCTTTAATCTTGCATCGTGATGAAGCCTATATCGGTGTCATGATTGATGATCTGGTGACAAAGGGGACAAAGGAGCCGTATCGTCTGCTTACTTCCCGTGCTGAATATCGGCTGCTGCTGCGTCATGATAATGCAGACGCAAGACTAAGCGAATATGGGTATGAGACAGGTCTGATCAGCGATGAGCGTTATGCACGATATCAGAAGAAAATGCAAAATATCGAAGAATGATTTCCTATCTTGCAGGTGTTCGGTTTACACCAAAATCAACAGTTAATGGATTGCTGGAACGGCTAGGACTGGATGTGCTGAAGGAGGGGATCAGTGCTGCAGAGCTGCTGAAGCGACCGGGAATTACCATCGCACTTTTAGAGCCCTATCTGGAACGCGAATTTGATCCTGCGATTGCGAAGCTTGTGGAAATCGAGATTCGCTACGAGGGATACATAAAAAAAGCCAAGCGTGATGCGGAACATCTGCGGGCGATGGACAAGGTATGCCTGCCTGAGCGGTTTGACTATGATCAGGTGGTGAATCTGTCACTGGAGGCAAGACAGAAGCTGAATAAGGTACAGCCTCTGACGATGGGACAGGCCTCCCGTATTTCGGGTGTAAATCCTGCGGATATTGCTGTCCTTGCTGTTTTTATGGAACAGCTAAAGCGCACATTCGAAAAGAAGAGCGGATAAACAAAATGAATTAAAAAATACGATGTTCTTAAGCCTGTAATGATCTTGCGTTACTGTCAGGCAAAAGGAAATCGTATTTTTTCATAGGATAATGGGAAATCTTATAATAAATTTAGATTCACTAGCCTCAGGGAGCTAGACTCGATCCATATTTCACACCCAAATCCAAACCTGCATATTTAGATCCACTAGCCTCAGGGAGCTAGACGGTATAAGTAATAGGAGCGTGACCCTCAGCCAAAATTTAGATCCACTAGCCTCAGGGAGGCTAGACCGTGAAAAATCCCATGAAATCCCCTAAATGAAACAAATTTACACAATTATAAAACTTTGGTTAATGAAAATTGCGTTGAAATTGTTACATTTGTGCGAATTTGAACAAAATGATGCGCGAACCTCCCAGGAAATTCATGTGAGCTTATGGTACGCGCTGGATTATTTAATGGGATAACCATCTACTAGTATTATAACAGAAAAAACTCCGAATACATAAAAAGGATACATTCCAGTATGAAATAAAAATCTTATTGACCTCATAGGAAAATAACTGGACGGTTCATAATGAATATCATCCATTTGCTATCAGCGCTTTATTGAAACGGGATATGAGAAACCATGCTGCAGTGTATATTCTTCCAGACACAGATTTTTACGGTACATTTCTGTAGCGGCTTCAGTTCCTACATAACGGAAATGCTACGGTTCATTTGCTGTCCCTGTTATATTTGTTTTATTCTCGGGATAACGTAAAATGAATCCGTATTTGTGAGCATTTTTAACTACCCATTGGTATTCCGGTGTGTCTCCGAATACCGCATATGTGCCGTCCATGACACTTTGACTGGTTAAATCCATACTCAATCCGAGCTGATGCTCACTACAGCCGGGCTCTGCTACCAGCTTCACAGCTGTCTGTACACCATAGGTCACCATATATTCATCATACACCTGCTGCTGTTCGTTATAAGGCCGATACGCACTGTTAATAGCTAGAATAAGCCCCTGCTTTTTCGCATCCTTATACATGCTTTCCAAAGCGTCTGCCGCATCCTTTCGCATTAGATTGTTTCGTCATTGTGAGCTACGGGGATTTGAACAGCTGTTAAATTTTCAGGAACGTAGGTTTTCGGTACATAAAAGCTTCTTTTGATCATCAGTAATAGATGTTTTGGGTCATCAAATGAATAGGATCGCTGAATTGTGATTGGTGCTGAAGAGTTTATGGACGCATATGAAATACGCATTACTGCTTCAAGAGGCTTTAAGCCTGATTTCAGATAGTAGGGACATCCTCCAGTATACGTCCGTTTATATAGATATAAGGTTGAATCTGTTTCCAGGTCAGCTTCTTATCCTTTATTGTTTTAAAATCAGCAAGACTGGTCTTTTTCATCAGTGTACGAAGGGTTGGCTGATCAAACCCCTGGCTGCGTAAGGCTTGATAATAGTCTGCATAAAACTGATCAACATAAGCGACAGCTTCTTTTTTATCAGCGCCATTCTCTGTATATAGTTCATAATCCAGATAATGCTTATTGTTTTTCATCCGGTTCCATTTCGATATATCAATGTCTGACGCAAAGGATACATACTCATCGATCTCCTGTGCACTTAATGTCATTATAATATTGCGTTCATCCCTGTCATACCCTTTAAAAGCCAGCTGAATACGAGTCCGGTTTATGATTATCAGACTGACAGCTATACATATAAGCAGCACAATGACGGCTGCGATTTTTACTTTTCGTTTGACTCTTTTTCTTCTTTTCATACTTATATCTCCTAAAATTTCATAGTTAATAAAACCATAAAATTTTACTGAAAACGAATAAAATTAAAATTTATACGATTTGTATTTATTTATGTTAATATTTACAGAAAAAGAGTTCTTGAATATACAAAATTGGTTTGCATGAACATAGGGAGAGGCTGATGGAACAAAGGTGAATCGCAATAGCCAGCCTGATATATTCCTCCTTTTAAACACAGATGAACAGGAAGATCTGACTGCGTGAACTACCGCCAGCTATAGAGCAAGCGGCTTCCAATGAATGCCTGCGCATTCATCAAAACGTTTTGTCCGTGTTCAGGTACACGTAACTGGTACGTTCACGGTACCTCTACTCCATCGCTCTCGCTCTGGCATACATGGATATACTTTTCGTATGATATTGCTTGCTCCATTGATATCGGCATTCATTAGAATGCGTTTTTGCTTCTGTACAATCCCCGCTTGATTCTTTTCCCTGTGAAGATGTGCGCTACATCGTTTCCATAGACTGGTATTTGATCCTCGTCAATGGAACTAGCCTTCGATGTATAGCTTTCTTCACAGACCACGACTCTGATTCCTGCCGCTTCTCCTTTGTATTTGATCATTTCGATCAGCGTATGAAACGGTATCTGCACAAATGTCTGATTGTTCTTCTTCCCCATATGGATACGCTTCTTCCAACCCGCATGATTTCCTACGACGATAACTTCAATTCCTTCCTCCACACATAGATCTATTATTTTTCTTGATGCTTTGTGCAGGATATCCCTTACACGTCGATTTCATTCGTTTTGTTTGATGGATCCCTTTGCTATCCTTCTTTCCAGTTCTTAGCAGTGAGCGATAATGTGCAATCTGTTTGTTGTAGAATTGATTGACTGCTTTTATTTCATTTCCTTTTATCAGCACAGGGTGGTGCCCACTCGTAAACGCAATCGCCGTCAGATTATCGACTCCAATATCAATGCCGGCTATTCTGGTTGCCTCATGGATTGTAATCGTCGGTTCCTTGATTTCTATCTCACATACGATTTCAAGCTTGATAGTATCTCCATTGGGAATCAGACGTACTTCCTTCAGCTTCTGTTCATGCAGGTCCATCTTACCAAGATCATATCGGTCACGTACACACCCTGCCTGCAGCACTGCCTTAGGAAACTTTACATACCAACCATGTTTGTCTTTTCTCAGTTTGCATATCTGATTGGTAAAGATCAAGGGTTTATAACCGTCTTTATCTGCATATCGAGGGATATGAGGGACTGCTTCATATTTGTCAGGATGTGCTTTGTAATCCGCTAAAGTAGCAAAAAAGCTTTTCCAGTCACGATACAGCATATGCAAAACATTCTGATTTGCCTGCGCAGGAAGAGCACGGTAATCGATCTGGTCACGCAATTTAAAAAAACCATCCAGATGCTGCATGGAAACAAAGCGATGATCATGATCAATGATGTGGAATGGTGTGCTATGATGCTTTTGACGTATGACATTCAATTCATCAACGACACCATTGAGTTCTTCCAGGACCTGTATCTCATGTGGAAAGCGATCCTCATTTGATTTGATGGAAGCACTGTACGCATTTCTTATATAGAACGAAGCAACGTTGTACAGATTTTTAGCACGATGCGTAAGAGCAGAAAAGCCGGGGGTTTTGCGGGTGATTAGCAGATAGGATACTAGAATATGTGCGATATGATTTCATGTTGGAAACCCTCCTTTTGTTGACATCATTATACCACGAACGTAAGAAAAGCTTAAGGAAAGATATGAAAAACAGAAAGAAAACAAGGATGAAAAGAAAGATGGCTGCATTCATCTCCCACCTGTTCATCGACCACTGAGGTGGGGGTATTCTGCCTGCTTTTTAGATAAAGAAAAAAAAGACCGAAGGGGTCTAATTTTCATTTGCAATAAAAGACTTCAATTCCTCAAAGCTGTTTTTGGCATCCATGTAGCCCTGTTCATATAATTCCCGCAATCTGGCTTCATTTTTCTCCAGACGCGAAATTTCCACGGGAGAGCTTGGGCGTATGAGGAAGACACTTCCTTCCTTTTCCATTAAAGCAAGCTCATCCAGTGTGCGGTTATAGGCGATATGGCGTGTTTCCAGCGCCTTGATGAATTTCGGATACTTCTTATAGCTGCGGCGGATCATCGGCAGCAGATTGTTTTTTCCTTTGCGGTATTCTTTACACTGTGTGAGTACAACAATATTTTTTGTATATCCCATCTCCTGAAATTTATGGATGGGAATGCTGTCTGTTGCGCCGCCATCCAGCAGCTTTTTTCCATCAACTTCGACAATTCTGGAAAGCAGGGGCAATGATGCAGAGGCACGTACATAGATAACATCACGCTTCATATTGATACACTGCAGGTATTCTGCCTTACCGGTTTCCAGATTGCTGGCAACGGCATACAGCTTTGTATGCGATGTATTAAAGGCATCAAAATCATAGGGATCCAGTGTATTCGGTATATCCTCATACACAAATTTTGCTCCGAAGAAATCTCCGGTTTTCAGCAGAGAGGATACGCTCATATAGCGCTTATCCTTTAAATAGGCGGTATTGGTACGGTACGCTCTGCCGATCTGTTTGGATACATAGCTGCACGCATGACAGGCACCTGCGCTGACGCCAATGACACCGTCGGTATATAAATTCTGTTCCATAAAGAAGTCCAGCACACCGGCAGTATAAATTCCGCGCATGCCGCCTCCTTCCAGAACAAGTCCAAGCTTACTCATTCTCTTCACTTCCTTTATGACCTGTATATTATAGCACAGTTTCTACGTACTTACACACGAAGGTAAAAATCAAAATGGCGTTATCAGAGGAAATCGTGGTGTGACAATAATTTTACAGGCAATATCCATATTTAGTTCATTTAGGGTTTGTAAATACGTTCCATAAGTGATAAAATTAGCATATAACAAGACGAGAGGAGAGCGTGTTTATGAAACTAATTTTAGCGATTATGTCCAATGACGACAGTCCTGCAGTTTCCAGTGCATTGACAAAAGAAAATTATCAGGTAACAAGACTGGCAACGACTGGAGGATTCCTGCGTGCAGGAAATACCACCCTGATCGTAGGTACCGATGACGATAAGATTGAACGTGCGATTGAAGTGATTGGAGAATACAGCAGACGCCGTACGGAAGTGGTACCGAGTACAGCATCCTACGACATCGGAAGATATGCATCTTTCCCGGTTGAAGTACAGGTAGGAGGCGCAACGATCTTCGTTATCGATGTAGAAAAATTCATTAAATTATAATGCAAAAAGGAACCTCCGGGTTTCTTTTTATTATGCTTTCAGGTGGTGCGAATACACAAGCTTATACCCTTTGGATATCGCTGATTTGCATGTTTAATTCTCATTTGTGATTGTGATGATATATATGTCTAAGCTTACGTATCCAGCATTTTAATATTCATTAACATCCGATTACAGAAATCGGGTATACTTTTTTAGAAATACAGAAAAAGGAGCTTCCTTATTCGATGATGTGTCATAGGAAAGCTCTTTGTTTTAGGGTTACTTTTGTATATCGGCTGTATAACAGTTCCTGTTTTCCGTAGTAACGGTATGATACGCTGATGCCTGCTGTGTCTGTTTTATATTCGTCATCTGTACAGCCAGGATGTTGCCTAGTCTGCTTTTCATGGCAGCTCCTTTTGGAAAATCAGCTCCACCTTGAACAGGTCGGCATCAAAGCTGATGTGCATATGCCCGTTTTGCAGCACTGTAAAGCTTTTGGCTATCGCAAGACCTAAGCCGCTGCCTCCGTATTCCTTGCCTTATCGCCGCGCTGAAAGCGTTCCATGATATCGGCAGGGTCAAAGTCAAGCTCTGTTGCGGATATATTTTTGACAGATATATATACCTCCTGCTCGCGTTCCTCCACATAGACATACACACGGGTATGCTCCAAGGCATATTTTCCTGCATTCACCAGTAGATTTTCCAATATGCGAAAGGTTTTTTGAGGATCAAGGCTGAGAACGATCTTCTCTTTACTGAAAGTGTTGCGTATCGTCAGGTCATGCTGAATGAACAGTGCCTCGTATTCCATTTCCACCTGCTTAATCAGAGAAATTAAATCAACATCCATGCGATCCAGCTGTATGTTGCCTGTGCTGGCCTTGCTGACTTCAAATAAATCCTCAATCAAGTGCTTTAGACGATTGCTGCCGGATTCCAGTATTGTGATGTAACGCAGCCGCTCCTCTTCCGGAAGATTCTTGTTTTTCAGAAGGTCGATGTAGCTGATCATGGAGGTTAGCGGAGTTTTCAAATCATGAGAAACATTGGTAATCAGCTCCGTGCGCATATTCTGTGAGCGAACCTCCTGTGCAACAGCCTCCTGAAAGGATGTCTCAATATTCTGAAGATTGTCCTTCAGTGATTCATAGATGCCCAAATCTTCATCACAGTGGTTTGGAAGTCACCATTTGCAACGCGCTGAATACTGCCTTCAAGCGATTGAAAGTCTCGTTTCATCCTGCTGTTTTGACGATGACGGATAGAATACAGGATCAGACAATAGCATGAAAGCAGAAGATAGAAAAATATTCCGCTGTCCCGGTAGATACATACTATGAGGATACATACGATATGCAGGAACAAAGCGGCGAGCAGGCGAAGCTCTCCCTTATCATGAAAATCAAAGCCGATAATATAGCGATACAGCCGTTTCGCCTGTCTGCCAAGCAATACGGAATTTTGTGTTAGCAGGGAGTGCTTTTGCAGGGATACCCGCACACCGTTGTGCTGCATGGAGCGAATCGCATAGCCGCATCCGGAAAGCACTGCGAACAGTCCGCTTAAACAAGCAATCTGCAACAGATAATAGCTGGAAATCTGCCATGTATCGGCTGAGAGAATATCCAGTGAGAAATCCTCCGGCAGACGAAACATCCGGTACACAAGCTCGCTGCCCCTGATTTTATAGAAATAAAGTCCAAGCAGTGCAGCACCCAGCGTGATTTCATAGGGCAGCCTTTGTGTAAAAAAACGATAGAAGCCGCTTTTTACCGCCCATTTATATGGCATAAGCAAAGACCATGCAAAAAGCAGTGTGCCTACCAGCAAAGTAATGCGCTGCAGGGCCGGCTCCATATATTCCTCAATTCGGGAATATTCCATGGGAATGGAATCATCAGCCGGTTCTTTGATAAATGTATTGCCGCTAAAGTCCCGTTCCTCTTCGCTGTTAATGTATTTGTAATGCGTTTTGTACTCTTCGATGGCTTTTTGATCAAGGGATGGAAATACCAGAAACATAGATATGATTGCCAGTGCAATACCGGACAGAAGAATTAGGGTAGTCCAATGTACTTTTTTCATAATTCACCTCTTTTTACTGTTTCTCAATCTTATACCGACACCCCAAACAACCTTGATATAACGGGGAGCACGGGGATTGATTTCAATTTTCTCTCTCAGATTTCGAATATGGACCATAACGGTTTCGGTGTTGACTGCGGTTTCGTTCCATACATGCTCATAAATATCATCACTGGAAAAGACCTGACCAGGATGCTCCATAAACAGCTGCAGGATCCGAAATTCAATCGGTGTCAGCCGGCGTGATTCTCCATCCACAAAGACCTCCTTGCTTTTGCGATGCAGTTCGATTCCACCCAGAAGCAGCCTGTCCTCCACCTCCTGCTTTTGCTCGAGCAGCTGCTGATAGCGCAATGCGCCGCAGCTGTGCATGTACACGGGCGAGCAGCTCCATCGGGACAAACGGCTTTGTCACATAGTCATCCGCACCGATATTCAGACCGGTAATCTTATCAATATCTTCCGATTTGGCAGATAATATGATGATAGGGAACTCATACAGCTCTCTGATTTTCATTGTCAGGGCAATCCCGTCCATTACCGGCATCATGACATCGATGATTGCAAGATCCACCGTATTGTTTTGTAATTGCTCCCAGGCAATGGCTCCATTCGCTGCTTTCAGGGTCTGATATCCCTGGCTTTTTAAATAAATTTCAATAGCATCCGCAATCGATGCCTCATCCTCGGCAATTAGTATGACAGAACTCATGATGACACTCCTTTTTTATAATTATACAACAGATATGTGCTATTTTCTTGTTTTTTCATAAAATGCAGACATATCAAAGGTATGCAGACAGAGTAATCCGGCAAGGCTGAATCCGATAAACAGTATCATGATATCCAGTATGTTCATAATCCGTCCTCCTGAAGCAAGTATATCGAAAAAGTATTAAGGAACGACGGCATCAATTCAAAAGATTTTCTAAAGAAGTCCGGGTATTTGCTTGTAAAAGGCATTCCAATGAAATACAATTAAGGAAGAAGGGTGTTTGTATGAAACGAATCATTGAAAATATAAAATTTATGCAGGATGGCACCATGGTGTTTGGTGATCTGCATCTGGAAGATGGCTTTGTGGAACGAATTGATTATAAAACACCACATATGGTGAGTGATATAGCAATACCGGGGTTAGTGGATATTCATACCCATGGCTTTCACGGCTATTCCTGTGAAAATACAGATATCGGGAATCTGCATGCGCTGGCGCTGGAATATCCAAAACGCGGAATCACCTCATTTTGTCCGACGGTATCAGCAAGATCACTGGATGAATTTCGTACGATCATCGACGCATATCGGAAAGCCTTTCAGGGAGATTATCGGGGGAGCACGCTACGAGGCGTGCATCTGGAGGGTCCATATTTAAATCCGGATCGCCGTGGTTCCATGAAAAAAGAAAATCTTATGGAAATTCATCTGGGTGAGCTGGAGGATTTTTTATCAGAGTATCATGATAATATAAAAATCATGACAATAGCTCCGGATGTAAAAAATGCCATGGAAGCAATCTCGTTACTGCATCTGTATGGGGTTGAGATTTCACTGGGGCATACGAATGCAGATTTTACCCAGACCAATGAAGCGTTCGCATGTGGAGCTACACAGATTACACATCTGGGAAATACCATGCCGGAAATCACACATCACAAGCCCGGTATGATGGATGCCGTATTCTTATCCGACTGTCTGTGTGAAGTTATCATGGACGGCGTACACATGCAGAAGGAGATGCTGAAATGGGTGATTCGTCTGCTGGGCTGTAGCCGTGTGGTTGCGGTAAGTGACGGCACGCCTTTTTTCTGGCTTTCATTATCCGGACGGCTATGAGCTGGAGGATGGAAGTGTTATACGAAACGGCGCTGTTTATAAAGAGGATGTACTGCTGGGCAGCAGCTGTGACCTGCTGGATATCTTTCAGTATCTGTACAAGCAGGAGGGCTATGATCTGTCCGACTGTATCCGTATGTGTTCCACCAACGCTGCAAGGATGCTGAAAACCTATGCCCATGAAATCGGATTGGGAAAAAATATCAATCTGGTGATTCTGGGACATGATATGCGTGTGAAAGAAGTTATTATCAACGGAAGAAGTGCGTTATGAATTTTATGGGAAGATGCTGTGAAGGCTTTGCAGAGCTTACGGGAAGTGTTTATGGGAATATAAAAGGGCTCATGGGGTTTTTATGAAACCTGTCATGAGTCTTTTATTGTGGATGGAATGCAAAGGCAGAAACCGGCAATGCGATACCTGAGCTATTATTTTTCCAGGCTTATGAAGCAGAAATAGAGATTCTATGAATCGTTAAGAGTAGAAGAAAGGCAGATAAGGAGAGTTAAGAAATCTAATGACGCTTATAAACTCGTTTTAAGAGGAGTTTGTATTGCTGGGAATACAGGAATCAGTTAATTCTCTTAAAACGCTCTAAAACGAATAAAATGGGGATTTAAGAAAAATTAAGAAATGACCGGAGAGCAGAGATACAAAAAAGAAGGCATTTGCCTTCTTTTTTACACAAATTATTTGTTTACGCGGATAAATACAGGACCACTTCCGATATAAGCAGATGCTTCAACGGTCGTTCCGCCCTTCCATCCACCATGAACAGCCTGTCCGTTACCAACATATACAGCGATATGAGGAACTCCGGCACCGGCATCATCATAGTAAATTAAATCTCCCGGCTGTGGACTGCTTGTTACGCTACCCAGAGACATATACTCTGCCGGCCAGCCGTGGAAATAGATTCCCTGTGCTGCCAGTGCATTGGAAGCCAATGCTGTACAGTCCTGACCAACACCAAGCTGAGCCAGTGCTGCAGAAGCGATTCCGCCATCAGCAGTTCCCAGGTTCTTAGAAGAGCTTGCAGCTCTGCTACCGGAACCATTGCTTGCAGTATCTTCGCTGTCAGCTACATCTTCACTTGCGTTATCTGTAGTTTCCGCCTTTTCTTTTTTCTTGATTTTCTTTGCTACACCGTTTTTGTCAAACTTGTAACCAGCATATTCTGTCTTAGTTGCAGCCTGACCTTTTTTGTTGAAATAATACTTCTTACCGTCAATCGTCTTCCAACCCTTGGTCATGAAGCCGTAATCTGTGTAATAGTATTTCTCTCCGTCCTTCTTCACCCATCCGGTCGTAATCGTACCGTCATCGTTGAAGTTGTACTTTTTACCATCAATGGTTACAACGCCGGAAGCCAGAGAACCATCTTTTGTGAAGTAAACTTTCTTTCCGTTTACCTTGGTCCAACCGGTAACCAGTTTACCATCTTCGCCGAAGTTGTAAGTTTTGTTATCGATCTTCTGTACACCAGTAACAGCAACTCCAAATTCATTGTAGTATGTATCCTTTACTTCGTTCCATCCTGTCAGCAATACTCCAGATTTCTGGAATGTGTATTCATGACCATCGATGACCTGTTTTCCATTCACACGGTGACCTTCTGCATCAAAGTAGTAGGTAGAACCGTTGATTTCTTTCCAGGAACTTGTAATCGGATGACCCTCATTGTTCAGGTAGTAGCTGCCAGCCTCATCAAATACCCATGAGCTTGTTTTTACCTGGCCTTCCATTTTGTAGACTCTGTCCGTGCCACTTCCGTGCCATCCGTCAGAATTTTGTGCCGCATATACCGTAGTTACTGCTGTTCCAGCTGTAGCCAGACACAGGACTAAAGCAACTTCTTTGTGTTTTTTCGATAAAATTCATGTTATCACCTCGACATCAACGCCCTCATTGTAACAAAGCGTTTTTTTATTTGCAACCCCTATTTTTTGAAAACTTACGATTTTGTCACTTTTCCGTCCCATCACGATTCTCTTTAAAAGCTTTGTTTATAGGCTGAAACCCGATTTTAGAAAATTTTAAAAAAGTTATGAAATTTTTTTGTATTTCTTCCGTTTTTTATCCGAAATGCGTCAGAAACACAAAAAGGAGCCGTAGCCCCTTTTTTATTGTTTTTTGCTTTTTACGGTCTGCGGATTGCCGTGATACTCTGTCCGCTGTTGTTGCTCCAGAAGCTTACAGAGGATGTGATAACTCCTGTAGATGGATTCGTTGCATGAACCATCTGTCCGCCACCTACGTAAATGGATACGTGTGCACCACCGCTCCATACAATCAGATCGCCTGGCTGCATATTGCCGTAGGATACCGCTGAACCGACACTTGCCTGTCCGCCTGCTGTTCTCGGAATGCTGATGCCTGCCTGTGCATAGGCATAGGAGGTCAGACCGGAGCAGTCAAAGCCTGCAGGTGAGGATCCGCCCCAAACGTAAGGGGAGCCTACCATGGAAGCCGCAATGCCTGCCGCACTGGAGTTGCTTCCGGAACCTGCCGGATTCAGATTTGCACTTGAGGAGGAAGAGCTGCTTGAAGCCGCCGCGGAGCTGTTGCCAGCTGTGCGTGTGCTCTGTACATTCTCATTGCTTTCTGTTGTTTCTTCTTTTTTCTTCTCTTTGATTTTCTTCGCCACACCGTTCTTATCAAACTTGTAGCCTGCGTACTTCGTGCTGGTTGCTGCCTGTCCCTTGCGGTTGAAATAGTATTTCTTTCCGTCAATGGTCTTCCAGCCCTTTGTCATAAAGCCATACTTGTCGTAATAGTATTTTTCTCCGTCTTTTTTCACCCAGCCACTCTGTAAGGAACCGTCGCTGGAGAAGTTATAGGTTTTTCCGTCAATCTCTGTTTTTGCTGTTGCCAGAGAGCCGTCTTCTTTGAAGTACAGCTTCTTCCCATCTACCGTCTGCCATCCGCTGACAATGTTTCCGTCCTTATCGAACAGATACTGTTTTTCATCAATTGTCTGCAGACCGTTCAGCTTTTCGCCGAATTCGCTGTAGTAGGATGTTTTTGTCTGATTCCAGCCGGTCAGCAGTATGCCGGATTTCTGGAACTGATATTCATGACCGTCAATGACCTGTTTTCCGTTCACACGGTGTCCTTCGGAGTCGAAGTAGTAAACAGAACCGTTGATGGTCTTCCATTCGCTGATAATCGGATGCCCGTCTGCATCCAGGTAGAAGCTTCCGCTTTCGTCAAACAGCCATGAGCTGGTCTTGACAGCGCCTTCCTCTTTGTAAATGCGGTCCGCTCCGGTTCCATGCCATCCGTCCGCATTAGTGGCAGCATATACAGTTGTGACTGCAGTTCCAGCTGTTGCCAGGCACAGAATCAGCGCCACTTTTTGGTATGTTTTTCAATAAAATTCATGTTGTCACCTCACAGTTTTGCATTCTAACAGAGAAAATTCCTTTTTGCAAACCCATTTTCTGTAAAAAGTGCAAAAAGAATGCGCACAGTGTAATGACACAACAGCAAATCCCCGCTTATTCATGGGCTTTTTTACTGTTCGGCAGGATATATAAAATTTTTTTGATTTTTTTTATAGCCTACTCTTTTTTGAACCAGTAGACAGAGCCTCCGGAATCTTCCGTACCAGTGATGGGATTCACTCGTTTTTCCTGAATGCCGTCACTAGGCTGATACCAGACACCCTTACGTTTTTTGTATAACCCGTTAAAGGTATCCTTGAAGATGTCCTTGCTGATGGTGTAATACTGCTTTTCCAGTTCGCGGTTATCATCGAAGCCGCTCCAGATGCCTACGGTATATTCCGGATTAAAGCCCATAACCAGTGAATCCCAGTCGCTGGTGCCTGATTTTGCCGCCACGGTGATATCCGGCTCATGCCCGTACATGCTTGGGAAGGTATAGGATTTATTGCGGATATCGAAGGTCGAGGTCATCATCTGATTCAGTATCAGTGTTTCATCCCGCTGGAGCAGCCGTTTCGGCTGAACCTCACGCTTGTATACAACATCATTCCCGCTGGTGATATGAGAAATGAGCGCAGGCTTAACATACAGACCCTCGGAAGCAAAGGTATTGTAAATACGGCTCAGCTCCAGCAGCGACATATTCACGGTACCGAGCGCCTCACTTGGATTCGGAGAGGATTGACGGATGTTAAAATCAAGCAGTGCGTTGTGCAGTGTATCCACACCGAGAAAAAGCTGTGTTTTTACGGCGTAGATATTGTCACTCAGGGAAATGGCATTGATCATGGAAATTTTTCCGTTCGCATAGACATTGCCGTAATTGGTCGGCGCATACTCCTCATCATCGGATACGCGGAAGGTCGTCTTCTGTGAGGTGAATTGCGTGGATGGGGTAAAGCCCTGCTGGAGGGCGCAGTAATACAGCAGCGGCTTGATGGTACTGGCGACCTGTCGGGAGGAATAGATGGCGCGATTGTATTGTGAAATCGTATAATCCTTTCCTCCAACCATAGCCATTACGTTTCCGGTGAAGGGCTGTGTGATAATGCCGGCTACCTCCAGCTCACTGCTTAAATCCACATGCTTCGTGACAGCATTGCTCAGCTGCATTTGTACCTTTGGGTCATAATAGGTGTGTACATGTATTTCCCGGTTCAAATCGATATTCAGCTTGCTGAGCTCCTGAATAACCGCATCAATGTAGTATTCATCAATGCCGTAGGTACTGATGTTTACATTGGTGGAAAGCTTCAGCTTTTCCTTTTTGGCTGCTTCATACTGCTTTGATGTAATGACACCGTTATTCTTCAAAACCTCCAGAATCAAATGCTCCCGCTTGATTGCATTGTCCTTGTGCAGAAACGGGGAATAAATACTGGGGCCGTTCGGTATTCCTATCAGCATGGCAGTTTCCGCTATGCTGAGCTGATTCAGCTTTTTATCAAAGAAATACTCTGCGGCAGCATTCACACCATACACACCGTGTCCGAAATAGACCGTGTTCAGATAGCCCTCCAGAATGTCCTTTTTGCTGTACTGCATTTCCAGACGGGCTGCATAAAAAATTCCTGCACCTTCCTCGATAAGGTCTGTTCATTTGTCAGAAACAGATTTTTTGCATATTGCTGTGTGATCGTGGAGCCCCCCTGTCGGATATCCCCATGAATGAGATTGGTACCCAGCGCCTTTGTAATGCGCACAGGATCAAAGCCGGCATGGTAGTAGAAACGTTTGTCCTCTACACTCACAAACGCATCCTGAACAAATTCGGGAATATCATCAATGGACGTCCACTGCATATTTTTTTTGAAATTGGATTCGTATATGATATCGCCGTTCACATCATAGATTGTAATGTTCTTTCTCTGTTCATCCAGCGGTAGTCGATTGAACAGGGCGTAGGCATAGACACATACAATCAGTGTGAGCAGTGCGAAGATCATTCCAAACACCAGCTTGCGGATTCTTTTCATAGCAACACCTCGTATGCTATTAGTGTGAGCTTTTATGCGTGCTTTAAACACAAAATATGAAGTGGTATACACCATCCGCTAATATTCTACAATTATAATATACTATGATTGATATAATAACTCGTTGATGGAAGGTAAGCTGAGATGAAGATAAATTTTTCCTGTACGAAATAAAATTGCCAACTCCTGCTGAACAGAAAATCATATTTGAAATAGAGTCTATTTTATATTATAAAATTATAATATATCAATTATACTATAACTAATGCAGAAATCGTTAGGGGGAATGATAAAGAACTTTAGGAGACTGTTTTTGTGAATTCACACCCTATATATTATAAGGAAGAGTTTTGTCACTGCCCTATATAATATAAGGAAGAGTTTTTTTGAAAATGAATCATCAGAACCAGAGTGACTATATAATATAAGGAAGAGTTTTTTTCTGAATTTATATGATTGGAAGTAAAAGGATAGAGAATTGTCGGAATGGTTTATAGTATTGTATAAAAGATAATCCCTTGTACGCAATCTGATTCTCAAAGTGGAATATGCTTATATATTCTAAAAGTATAATATTGTTTTGCATTGATTACTATTATTCCACTATTATAATAATATGCGCGATTTGATAAAAATGTTCTGTATGCATATTTTGTGCGTAAAGTGGCAGTTAAAATTTTAAAGAGAAAAAGTGAAAAAAGGTTGCACGATATTCAATTTCTGCTATAATGCTCATGATAAGTGGTGACAGCATGAAAAAGCATATCGTAGTAAAACAGAAACATCTTTACACAGAAGAGCGAAACCTCATGTTTGAAGGACAGGCTTTTTTTTCGGATTCAAACGGCTGTCTTCGGCTTTCCTACACGGAACGCGGCAGCAATACTGCGGTCAGCGTTGAAGCTGAGAACGAGGGGCTTCGCATTCAACGGGACGGAGAACTCATGACACGGCTGACGTTTCAGCATAAAAAGCAGACGACAGGTTCTGTTCTGTCAGAATTTGGAACGATCGATATCGGAGTTTTTACGCATAAATATATAAAAAGAGAAAATATTATAGCCATTGAATATGATATTCTAAGCGTGACGAGGTCACGGACGGATATCGTATCCTTGGATTTTAAAGGAGGATAAGGTGTGAATCAGATTGAGAACAACTTAAAGCAGGCATTGCACAATGCCGTGCAGAAAGCATTTGATACAGAGCTTGATACAGCGAGCATTGTAATTGAAATACCAAAGGACAAAAGTCATGGTGATTACTCTACGAATGTGGCAATGCAATTGACCCGGGTATTAAAAAATAATCCGCGTAAAATCGCAGAGGCTGTTGTAGAGGCACTGGATAAAGCGGCGGCAGATATCGAAAGCTGTGAAATTGCAGGACCCGGCTTTATCAACTTCACGATCAAGAACACATCCCTTGCACAGATCATAACGAGGGTTCTGCAGGAGCAGGACAACTACGGAAACAGCAACGATGGACAAGGTCTGAAGGTGAATGTGGAATATGTATCTGCGAATCCGACAGGTGATTTGCATCTGGGTCATGCAAGAGGTGCAGCGTGGGGTGACAGCATCACCCGTTTGATGAAAGCAAGCGGATATGATGTGTGCCGTGAATATTATGTTAATGATGCCGGAAATCAGATTGTAAATCTAGGCAAGAGTCTGCAGGCGAGATACCGTGAGCATCTGGGTCTGGATTTTGATCTGCCGGAGGATGGCTATCACGGGGAAGATGTTAAAAACATCGCAATTGCGATTGCGGGAGAATATAAGGATGCCTATGTCGAATACAGCGATGCCAACCTGAAATTCTTTAAGGAAAAGGGGATTGCATTCGAGCTTGATAAAATACGGCGTGATCTGGATAACTTCCGGGTGCACTTCGATGTATGGAGCAGTGAACAAAGCATTCGTGATGAAGGAAAGGTCGAAAAGGCACTGGAGGTATTGCATGAAAAGGGTCTTACGTATGAAGAAGACGGTGCCCTCTGGTTTGCGACAACACGTTTCGGGGACGATAAGGACCGTGTTCTTAGAAAAAAGGATGGCTCCTACACATATCTGGTACCTGATATAGCATATCATAAGGATAAGTTGGATCGTGGCTATGATCTGCTCGTGGATTTGCTTGGTGCCGATCATCACGGATACATTCCACGTCTGAAAGCGAGCATTGAAGCATTGGGAAATAACCCGGACAAGCTGCAGGTGGATATCATCCAGATGGTACGCCTTGTTGAAAACGGTGAAGAGGTCAAGATGAGCAAGCGTCTTGGAAACGCGGTAACCATTCGTGAACTCTGTGAAGAGGTCGGTGTGGATGCCGTACGCTATTTCTTTGTCCAGCGTGCCGTGGATACACACCTGGATTTTGATCTGGGGCTTGCCAGAAAACAGAGCAATGACAACCCTGTATACTATGCGCAGTATGCACACGCCCGTATCTGTTCGATTTTGCGACAGGCTTCCGAAATTGCGGAGGCGCAGTCCTTTGAGCTGCTGACGCATGAAAAGGAAATCGCACTGATGAAGTATATCAATGAATTTACGAATGTAGTAAGCGATGCTGCACGTTCCCGTGCACCGCATAAGGTATGCAATTATATTCAGAAGCTGGCACAGCATTTCCACAGCTTCTATAATGTATGCAAGGTAATAGATCCTCAGCAGCCGGAACTTTCTTCCCAGCGACTGGCACTGCTGAAAGCCACAAAGATCACATTGAAGAATGCCTTATATCTAATCGGCGTTGACGCCATTGAAAAAATGTAGGAGGAGCATGAAGTTATTATGAAAAAGTCTATGGTCGATGTAGCATATGATTTGATGTCTACGAAGAAGAAAGCTATTGTATTCCTGAAGCTGTGGGAAGAAGTCTGCCAGGTTATGGCATTTACGAAGCAGCAGGAGGAAGACAATATCGCACAGTTTTACAGTGATCTGTCGCTGGATGACCGATTTGTAAATGTCGGAGAAAACAAATGGGACCTCAGAGAACGCCACACCTATCATGAAGTTGTTGTGGATACGGAAGAAATCCTTATCGATGAGGAGGCTGACGATGACTACGAGGAAGACGATGCTGCAAAAGCAGGGGATGAAGAATTCTAAAAAGGATGCATCCCCTTTTTCATGCCTCTAAGCCGTTATCCGCATGTACTATGGAAGCATAGCAGCATACTGCTTTTGGAAAATCAGGGAAGGAAGGCCGTCAACCTACGGATGCCTGCTATGGCTGCCGTGATATAAAAGGTTTTCCGTAAGCAAACTTGAAATATGCTTTTTGAAAATATGTGTCCAAAAGCTTTTCAAAAGGGGAAAATGCAGTAGAATAATAGTGTTAAGAGACTAAAGGAGGAATTTGATTATGGCATTAGTATCCGCAACAGAAATGCTGAATAAAGCACACGAAGGTCATTACGCAGTTGGTGCTTTCAACATTAACAACCTTGAATGGACAAAGATGATTTTACTGGCAGCTGAAGAAGCTAAATCTCCGGTTATGTTAGGAGTATCTGAAGGTGCTGCTAAATACATGTGTGGATTTAAGACTGTAGTAGCTATGGTTAAAGAAGTTCACGACAGCCTGGGAATCACTGTACCGGTTGCTCTGCATCTGGATCACGGAAGCTACGAAGGTGCAAAAGCCTGTATCGAAGCTGGATTCACATCTGTAATGTTCGACGGTTCACACTATGCATTCGAAGAAAACCTGGCAAAATCCAAGGAAATGATCGAACTGGCTCATTCTAAAGGATTATCCATCGAATGTGAAGTTGGTGGAATCGGTGGTGAAGAAGATGGTGTTGCTTCCATGGGTGAGCTTGCTGATCCTCAGGAATGTAAGACAATCGCTGAGCTGGGAGTAGACTTCCTGGCTGCCGGAATCGGTAATATCCACGGAAAATACCCTGCTGACTGGGCTGGTCTGAACTTTGAACGTCTGGGAGAAATTCAGGATGTAACAAACGGAAAACCACTGGTACTGCATGGTGGATCAGGAATTCCTGCTGATCAGATTGCTAAGGCTATCTCTTTAGGTGTTTCCAAGATCAACGTTAACACTGAGCTGCAGCTGGTATTCGCAGATGCTACTCGTAAATATGTTGAAGCTGGAAAAGACTTGGAAGGTAAGGGCTACGATCCTCGTAAACTGCTGAAGCCAGGATGCGATGCAATCAAAGATAAAGTTACATCTATGATGAAAGAATTCGGTTCTTACGGTAAAGCTGAATAATCAAACAAAATGAAACGGCAGATATCTGCCGTTTTTCAAAACTGAGGCTGATGGGCGGTAAAAGCTGTCATTTCGGCAAGGTATATGGGGTATGCTGCAAAAAAGCATGCTCCTTTTTTTTCTCTGCTACGTTTGATTTTCCCGGGAAATAGCGATTTCTTTTCAAACTATATAAGGATAGAATCTATAATTGTACAGATTGTGTCAAAAGATGTGAAAAGATTTGGATTTGATTTTGAAAGCTATGCTTGTTATTTTATAAATAGAAACATTCGATTCTGATATCGTAGGAGTGATGGTATGAATAAAATTATGCTTCTCTCTTACTGACGATTATTATGATAGCGGTAGCCGTTCCCTTTGTTATTCGCAGCCTTTTATGGAACAGAGTATTGAAACTGCCTCATAACGGGCAGTACGATAAGGTTCTCATCATGCTGAACAGCAAAGCGTTTCAGCTGTTTTTTAAGGAGTATGACCGTAACTGGAACACGCTGCGTGTTTATCTGGCACAGGGAAATAACCGTAAAATTGAAGAACAGACCAAAAAGCTGCTTGACAGCCGACTTACAAATGCGCAGGCATATCAGATAGCCAGTCAAACCTATTTTTATTTCCTTGACCGGGAAAACCGAGATGTATGTGAACGGCTGCTCTCCTATATTGAAAAAAGCGCAGGGGAGGAAGAACTTTTATATGATCGAATGCTGTTTCGCATCATGATTGAAAAAAAGAGTGAAGATATCGCAGAAATGGAAGCACTCCTTGAGAAAAAGGAAGCAGAAAAAATAAAAAAAGATCAAAAGCAGGATCAGCAGGTACAGATGGGTATTCTACAATATCTGCTTGGACTGCAGTATTCCTACCAGAAAAACCGCCGACAGATGGAGCTGTATCTGAACAAAGCCAGAGTGAATCTGAAGGGTACGCCATACCATAAAAAAAGTCAAACAGCTATTGAATAAAGCATGATTTCGTTTAAGACGCGGGAGGAATTGCATGAATATTATGTTGAATCTTGACAAGCGCTGTCAGGAAATCTTAAAAAGGCTAATGTATGCCGGAGGATATCTGAAAATACAGGATCTTGCAGATGAAATGCAGATATCAAGACGCAGTGTGTATTATGATATCACTAAAATCAATGAATGGCTGGAGGATCAGGAAATCGATCCGCTTGTTCAGGAACGCGGCAAGGGTATTTTTGTCAGCAGTGAGCAGTCCAGAAGGATACAGGAGGCAATGAGTGATCAGGGGAGTGATAACTATCATGTCTTTACCCCGGATGAGCGAAATCGGATTGAGATATGTGCAATCATTATCCGTTCCCATCCGCTGTATATAGAGAATTTCATGGAGGTATGTCAGGTCAGCAGAAATACGGTGATCAATGATCTGAAAAATGTCATACGATTCCTTGAAAATTACAATCTGGAGCTGACCTACGATATCAAAAGCGGCTATCGTATTGCTGGAGACACGATTAAGAAGCGTGCAATTTTCTTTATGCTGTTTCCATCCTTATGGGAGTATTATGACCGGCAGGTTGTCCTTGTGGAAAATGAGCAGTATATCCGTGAAATTCTGGTAAAGCTGAAGAAAATTGAAAGTGAGCTGCATGCGGAATATGTCAGCGGAGTACTGCCGACACTTGCTGTTTTCATGTCTGCTATTGACAAGCGCAGTGATCAGCTGACGTTCTCGGATATGGATGAGGAGGAGATTGTAGAAACAAAGGAATATCAGCTTGTTTCACAGTATTTTCCGGATTTGGAAAATGGTGAGAAAATTTATGTAACTCTGCATCTGCTGGGGTCGAGACTGCAGACGATTCCTGTCAATGTCATGAAGGAGCAGGATGAAACCTACGAGATTTCCAAAAACCTTGTTCATGAATTTGAACGCCTGACCTGTATATTCTTTGATCAGGAGGAGGAGCTGGTGGATGCGATCAATGCGCATCTGAAAACATCCCTGTATCGCTATCGATACGGTATTCAGCTGGGAAATCCGATGCTGAACAGCATCAAGACGGAGTATGAGGAGCTTTACGAAATTACAAAAAAATCCTGTGAATATCTGGAAAAAAAGCTGGGCTGTCTGATATCCGATGCAGAGGTAGCCTACATTACACTGCATTTTGGTGCATTTCTGACGACCAATCAGACACAGAAGCGCAATCTGCGTATCCTGATCATCTGTCCAAACGGAATCGGAACAGGAAATATGCTGCGTAATGAGGTGGCTTCACTTGTGCCGCAGGCAACTGAAATCGTGAACCTTCCGTTGAGTCAGTACGAGGAAAATCATGATTTTGATGTTGTGATATCCACCGTCGTCCTTCCGAAGGAAAAGAAGCTGATTGTCGTACATCCGATTCTGACAGATCAGGACAGGGTTACCATACTGCGTAACTGCATGTATACCGAACCGCAGGCCAATCTGCAGATACAGGAGATTGTGCGACTGGCAACCAGTTATATTCCATCCTCCAAGCTGGATGAGTTTGAAAAAGATTTGCAGGATTACTATTCCAGCATACAGATTCGTACGGTGCCCCACCGAAATTTCGGTCAGAATCTCGTATATTATCTCAAGCCCTCCCATATTCAGATTTGCCGGGAGGATTGTGACTGGGAAGAGGCTCTGCGTCTGTCCTGCCGTCCGCTTCTGATGGAGGACTCCATTACACAGGAGTATGTGGAGGCAATCGTGGAGGATCAGAGAAACCGCGGTCTGATGATGTTTCTAGCAGACGGACTCGTGCTTGCGCATGCAGCGATTGAAAAGGGTGTGAAGCAGCTTGATGTGGCCTTATGCACGTTTAAGCATCCGGTTACCTTTCTGAATGGAAAGCAGGCACGCATCATCATCGTATTATGTGCGGAGGATCAGACCAAGCATATCCGCATCCTGAATGATGTGCTGAATATATTTTCAAAAAAGAAGAGTATTGAGCAGCTGGCAGCATTGGAAAGCAGTGAGGATATTCAGAGCTATATTCGCGCGCATACACAGGAAAATGAAGGTTAATTTGCACTTAAGCGATTACAAATTGCACAATATCTAACATTTTGCACAAAAACGGGAAAACAATTGGTCTTGTATTTCCAACCGAAAAAAAAGATAATGAAAACGTAAAGAGGTAAGGTTATGACATCTATGGAAAAACTGTTACAGGAAAAAAACTGTTACCTGAGAGATCGGGTGCAGGACTGGAAAGAAGCTGTTCACATTGCATGTGAACCATTGATCGAGCAGAATTACTGCACAACGGCATATGAAGCTGCCATTTACGAAATCACAGAAAGGCTTGGTCCATACTATGTACTCTGTGAAAATCTGGCACTGATTCACGCCAGCAACCAATCCGGTGTCAATGACACGCAGATGGCTGTGACCGTGCTCAAGGAGTCGGTGAAATTCAAGCCGGACGGATATGATGTCCGTGTACTGGTAACTCTGGTTGCCAAAGACAGTGAATCCCACATGGAAGGGATTCAGGCTGTATCCAACATCTTCTCCGATGAGAAGAAGGTTCAGGAAATTCTGGACGCAACATGCCCGAAGGAAATATTCGACCTGTTTGTTTCCAACGCATGTGAAAAATAGCGTTAACCATTTGAAAGGGAGGATTTACACATATGTTAGAATTTATTATCAACATACTGTCCACACCTGCAATTCTTGTAGGTCTGATGTCTTTGCTGGGTCTTGCGCTTCAGCGTAAGCCAATCGAAGATATTGTCAAGGGAACCGTTAAAACAATCGTCGGCTTCCTCGTATTATCTGCCGGAGCTTCGTTCCTGCAGTCCGGATCATTGAATGCGTTCGGTGATTTGTTCAATTATGCATTTAGTATGCAGGGGGTTGTTCCAAACAATGAAGCAATTGTTTCTCTGGCTCTGAAGGACTTCGCTACAGATACTGCTTATATCATGTGTCTGGGTATGGTCTTCAATATCATTATGGCTCGTTTCTCAAGAATGCACTACATTTTCTTAACAGGTCATCATACTCTTTACATGGCATGTATGCTTGCCGTTATTCTGAATGTCGGTGGTCTTACCAGCTGGCAGCTGTGGCTGGGCGGCGGACTTCTGCTTGGCTTCATCATGGCATTCTCTCCTGCGTTCTGTCAGCCGACAATGCGCAAGATTACCAAAACGGATGAGCTTGGCTTCGGTCACTTCGGTGGTGCCGGATACTGGTTTGCTGCACAGTGTGGGAAGCTGTTCAAGGGCAAAGGAAAATCAACAGAGGAAGTTAACTTCCCTCAGCGTCTGACCTTCCTGCGTGATACAACCGTAGCAATCGGTCTTACCATGGTGATCTTCTTCCTGATCGTTACAACCGTAGCGGTAAGCAAGGGTATCCTGAGTGCAGATGCTGCAGCTATTCTTGAAAAATATCCAAACCTTGCTGGTCTGCTGAACGTTGGGGCTGAAACAAAGACTCACTGGGCTGTATGGGCAATTACAAGCGGTCTGAGCTTCGCTGGTGGTGTTTACATCATCCTGAGCGGTGTTCGTCTGATTGTCGGGGAAATCGTTCCTGCATTCCGTGGTATTGCTGAGAAGCTGGTTCCAGGTGCTGTACCTGCAATCGACTGTCCAGTCGTATTCCCTTATGCTCCAAATGCTGTACTGATCGGATTCCTGGTATCCTTCCTTGGAGGTATCGTGGGACTGTTCATTCTTGGATTCATCGATACAAACCTTATGAGTGTTGCACTGATTCTGCCTGGTGTTATTCCTCACTTCTTCTGTGGAGCAACAGCTGGTGTATTCGGTAACGCTGAGGGTGGATTAAAAGGCTGTGTATTCGGAAGCTTCATGCACGGATTACTGATTACCTTCCTGCCTGCTATCTGTATGCCGGTTATGGGTTCCCTGAACTTCGCTAACTGTACATTCTCTGATGCAGACTTCTCCTGGATGGGAATCGTCTTCGGAAATATCGCTCAGGTTGTTCAGGGCGTAGGTCTGTTAGGTGTCTGTGCAGTTGTATTCCTGATTCCTATCGTGTACAATTATGTTGCACCTAAGAAAGCAAAAAAAGCTGAATAAGCTTTGGAAAGAAGGAAAATAAGTTATGGAAATCAGAAGCATTATGTGTTGCTGCGGACAGGGACTTGGAAGCAGCATGATCGTCAGCATGAACGTCGAAAAAGCTCTGAAGAAGCTGGGCGTATCCGGTGTAAAGGTTGAGCATACGGCAATCGGTGAAGTAACAGAAGGAAGTGCTGACCTGTTTGTCATCGGAGCAGACCTTGCACCTCAGATGACGAGCTACAAAAACAAGATCATCTTAAATCAGCTTATGGATATGAATGAAATCGAAACCAAGCTGAAAGAAGTATTCGGTCTTTAAAAAAACGGAAAAAGAAGGCTGTTTCTTCCATCCTTCTTTTTCTTTACAAATTTTTGATAAAAAACAGCAGAAATAAGCGTGAAAACTGGAGCATCGCTAATTGTACAGCGAACGTAAAAAGAGCTGTACCATACATTGCCTGAAGGCTTGCACGCTATCTGAAAAGGAGGTAATAGCATTGGAAACATCACAACTGAAGGAATTGCAGGTATTTGCTGCACAACTGCGAATGGATATACTGGAAATGCTGGAACACAGAGGATACGGACATTTGGGAGGTTCTCTATCCATCGTTGAACTGATGAGTGTTCTGTATGGTAAACAGCTGCATGTGGATCCGAAAAACCCGAAGATGGAGGATCGCGATATGGTCGTTTTATCAAAGGGTCATGCGGGACCTGCCTGGTACTGTGCGCTGGCAGAGAAGGGCTTTTTCGACAAGGAATGGCTGATGACACTGAATGATGGTGGTACAAGACTTCCAAGTCATCCCGACCGTACAAAAACTCCGGGTGTTGACATGACAACCGGATCTCTGGGACAGGGTACAAGTGCTGCTGCAGGTATTGCGACGGGGCTGCGTATGAAAGGATCAAGTCGTTATGTCTACATGATTGTGGGAGATGGCGAGTTGAATGAAGGGCAGTGCTGGGAAGCCTTCCAGTATGTTGCTCATTATAAGCTGAATAACTGTATCGTGATTATTGACGATAACAAGCGGCAGCTTGACGGGTATACGAAGGATGTCATGAATCCTTTCAGTATTCCTGATAAGATGAAGGCATTCGGCTTTGATGTTCAGGTCGTAAAGGGAAATGACATTGAAGCGATTGATGCGGCAATTGAACAGGCCAAAGCGGTAAAGGATCAGGCAGTATGTATCGTTCTGGATACGATCAAAGGACAGGGTGTACCGTACTTTGAAGAAATGGTATCCAATCATTCTGTCAAATTCAACAGTGATGAAGTTATCAATGAAACACATAAGGCGATTGCAGATTTAAAGCAATTTATTGAAAAGGAGGGACAGTAGAATGTTTACTCTCAGCAAAGACCGCAGTAAAAAAGGGAAAGAGCTGCGTATGGTTGTCGTGGAAACACTGCAGGATATGATGAAGAGCGATGCTCAGGTTGTGGCAATGGAAGCTGATCTTGGCGGTGCAAGCGGCTTTACCAAGATTCAGAAAAGCAATCCGGACCGTTCATTCAGTGCGGTATTTCAGAAGCAAACATGACAGGTGTTGCGGCAGGGCTGTCTGTGACAGGCTTCAAACCGTATTTACATACGTTTGGACCCTTTGCTTCCAGAAGAATCTACGATCAGATTTTCCTGTCTGGTGCATATGCCGGTAATACAATGAACATATACGGTTCGGATCCCGGATTTACGGCAGGGCCAAATGGGGGAACACATACTACATGGGAGGATGTCGCTCTGATGCGCGCAATTCCGCATGCTGTGGTATGCGATGCAGCCGATGAGGTACAGCTGGACTGGATCATAAGAGAATTCGCAAGGATGGAGGGTGTGCATTATATCCGTGCAAATCGTAAGGATGTACGCAATGTATATGAAAAAGGCTCCACCTTTGAAATAGGAAAAGGAAACATTGTAAGAGAAGGAAGCGATGTTTTGATTATATCTGCCGGACAGCTGGTGAGCGATGCACTGGATTGTGCGGAAGTATTGTCAAAACAAGGAATTTCTGTGGAAGTCATTGATATGTTCTGCATCAAGCCGCTGGATGAGGAGCTGATCATTCGTGAGGTAGCAGGGAAAAAGGCTGTTGTAACATTTGAAAATCACTCGATTATCGGTGGTCTGGGAAGTGCTGTCGCAGAGGTTCTTGCGGAGAACAATATCTCTGTGAAGTTCAAACGACATGGTGTTAAAGAACGCTTCGGCGCAGTAGGTACTCCGGAATTCTTACAGAAGGAATTCCGATTAACTGCAGAGGATTTGCTTCAGACAGTGGAAAACACATTGAAATAATACAAAGAGGGATCAGTCTGAATCTGATTCCTTTTTGTATGCATATCCGTCTTCGACAACATGTATTATATCAGTGAATCAACACATAAAATGCTATGCAATAGATATACCGGAAATTCCAGAAAGTATGAGGGCTTCTGCATCTGTCCTTCTTCATTCTCATACATGGTTCTGCGATTTTTATGTGTTCTTTATCACATGAACGAAGTAAAAACTTAAAAAAGAGAAGATGTTATATCATGTTATCTTTATTTTTATAACATGTTGTGTTATATTTTAAGGGGAACTACATTCAGGAAAGGGGATGAAACAATGCAGAAAAAAGAAGGTGCTCCGCTGTATCTGCAGATTTACAAGGAGTTGCAGAAACGAATAGAAAATGGAGTATATAAAGAAAATGAGCTTCTGCCATCAGAAGCATCCTTACAAGCGGAATTCAATGTCAGCCGTATAACGATTAGACGTTCACTTCAGGATTTGGAGCTTGCCGGATTTATAAAAGTGCAAAAGGGGAAAGGTGCTATGGTGCTGGCGAATAGAAAATATACCGATTTGGTCGGTGTCAGCAGTTTCTCACAGGATGCTATGAAGTCCGGGGAACGGCCTTCTTCTATTATCTTGGAATTTGAAGAAATGAAAGCTTCCGGAATCGTATGTGATTACTTACAGCTTCAGGAGGGCGCTGATATTTACCGCCTGAAACGTCTGCGCTTGAAAAATGGAAGAATCATCGGGATGAATGAACAGTTTATATCGAGGCAAACCGGTTTTGAACTACACGCAGATGTATTGAATGAAAAAACATCAATCTATGCCTTATATGAAGAACAGGGTCTCCATATAGAGCGTGCAGTAGAATCCATAGAGGCGGTAATGCCATCTACGGCATTGCGGAAAGAGCTTTATATGAATGAAGGAGAGCCGTTATTTAGGAGAGAGCGAATCACTTATGATTACAAGAACAGGCCGCTGGAATTATCGATAAATTCCTATAAAGCGGATGAATACAAATATATCATTACATTGAAAAAGGATGAGCTATAAGCAGCTTATTGATCTGTTGCAGTAGGCTTTCACTCTGTGGCTTCACGAGTCTGTCTGCATGCTTATGATATCCCGTTGAGGAAAATGAATATGTCATATTTTTGATGAAAGCAGTGAACGGTTGTTTGCTGCTCTTTTTGATTTACAGCAAAGTAATGCATACCGTATTGCTTCATAAGTAAATAGAATGAAAAAGGGCATATAATCCAGTCCGCCATTACTTTTTTGTTTCGATGATATAACAAGTGAACAGCTATTATACCGCATGTTTTTATGTAAAAGGCTTACATAGATAACAAAATTTGTAATTCATACAGTTAATATTGACAAACATGATATAATAAGTTATTATATGGCTATAACATGTTATATCATGATTAGAACAGGAGGGAGACGACTTGAAGTATTATGATATTCACTCCCATTTAGGGAAGACAAGCTCCGGAGATGAAAACACACCCAGCGAGCTGGTAACAGATTTGAAGAGGTATGGTATTGAAAAGGTCGGTATCAGCTGTCTTTCAGGGATATCTACAAGAGAGCAGAATGATTTGATTTACCGTGCAATGCAGGAATATCCAGAGGTCATTGAGGGCTATGCGTTTATCAATCCAAAGGATGCAGCTGCAGAAAATGAAATAGACCTATGCCTTGGGACATATGGCATGAGTGCAGTGAAGTTTCATTCCTGGAAGCATGGCTATTATCCGGATAATTCCGGATCCCTCGATCGCCTGCTGGACAAAATCGATTCCTATGGTGTGCATGTGCAAACCCATGTCGGTACTGCACCAATCAGCAATCCCAATGTCTGGGCAGAATATGCCAAAAAGCATCCGCATGTCCGTTTTGTATTCACTCACATCGGGTATTATGAATTCGGGATGTCCACGATAGAAGCGGTTAAGGATTTACCGAATGTCTGGGTGGAAACCTCCGGACAAATGGATGTAGAGGTATTAAAAAAAGCGATAGCTGTGCTGGGATCGAAACGTGTCTGCTTTGGTACGGACTGGCCCTATAAGCCGGTAAATATGGAGATCAGCAAATTTTATGAGTTGGAATTAACAGAAGAGCAGCGCGCTGATATTTTTTATCGGAATGCTGAAAAATTATGGAAGCGAGTAAGGGAGGAACAGATATGAACATAACTACGTTTCGAATTGATGATCGACTGATTCACGGACAGGTGGTAACCGCTTGGATAGCACATAGTGATGCTAAGCAGATTTTGGTTGCGGATGATGCGGCTGCGAAGGATACCCTGCAGCAGTCCCTCCTCAAAATGGCAACACCGAAAAAGGTTGATTTAAAAATTATGAGTCTTGAGGATGCAAAGCAGCTGATTCAAAACGACGAGAGTGATACAAAAACACTGCTGCTTGTACGCGGTCCGAAGCAGGCGTTGTATTTGATTGACAGCTGCAGCGATGTAAAAAGTATAAATGTCGGGAATATCAATATGAAAAAGGGGAAAAGAAAAATTCTGGGGAACTGCTGGCTGAATGATGAGGAAGAAAAGGATATTCGTCTTCTTGCAGAAAAGGTGGAGGTTGAAGTACGCGCTGTACCAAATGAGCATAAACAGATTCTGGTAAATCTGCTTTAATTTAGAAAGGAAGGGAATTTTATGAGTTTATTTTTACAGGCATTTCTTGTCGCGCTGGCTGTGACAATTGCATTTATTGATGCACATACAACACAGACACACATCTTCCGCCCAATATTTATTGGACCACTGGTTGGTGCTATCATGGGGGATTTCAATACCGGATTGCAGGTAGGTGTAACCGTTGAGCTTATGTTTCTTGCTGTTATCTTTGTTGGAACAGCAGTGCCCCCCAATCCCACGATTTCAACAGCAATCGCAACTGCTGTAGCCATTTTGGGTGGCGGAGGGACAGATCTGGCAGTAGCAACTGCACTTCCTGTATCCTTCATAGGTCAGATTGCGGAGACGGTGCAAAATTCCGTAATCAATGTATGGTTTATGCATAGAGCGGAGCATGCGATTGAAAACTGGATACAAGAGGGCTGGTTATGAACAATATCGTCTTTACAATGGCGATGAATGCCCTTCTCTATGGAGTACCAACCTTTCTTGCTGTATATTTTGGTGCCGATTTTGTAGCAGATATCATTAAAGCGATTCCGGATAAGATTATAACCGGATTATCTGTAGGAGGAAATATGGTAGGTGCTGTCGGTTTTGCTTTACTGCTCAGCTCTATCAAAAATCATACCATGTGGCCGTTCCTGTTTCTCGGATTTTTCTTTGCGGCCTATCTGCAGATCAATATGGTAGGTATTGCACTGCTGGCTGTTGTTTTTGCGGCACTGTATTACTATTTCAAACTTGCAGATGAGGGAAAGGAGTAGGCAAATGGAAGCAAAGAAACTAACAAAAAAAGATTTATGGAAGGTATTCCGCGGTCAGCTTACAATCCGTGGAGCAAATAACTATGAGCGCCAGCAAAATGCCGGCTTTACTCAGGCTATGATGCCGGTCATTGAAAAGGTCTATGACAATGATGAGGATAAGCGGGAGGCTTATGAACGGCATATGGAATATTTTCTGACAAATGATATCACAAGTGCTATTCCTGTCGGAATTGCTGCGGCAATGGAAGAAATGCACGCAAATGATCCGGATATGGATCCCAATGCAATCAATGCGGTAAAAACTGCCCTTATGGGACCTCTTGCAGGCCTTGGGGATTCCTTGCTGAATGGTACAGCAAGACCTATTCTGGCAAGTCTTGCCATTTCTCTTGTACATGCCAATCTGGGATGGGTAGGACCGATATTCTTTGTTATCGGTATGAGTATCGTTTCCCTGGGCATCCGCTATCTGGGAGTATTTCAGGGATATAAGCAGGGAATCAAGCTTGTTGAAAAAATTAACTCCAGTGGTCTGATTTCCAAAATTACAGATATTGCCGCAATCGCTGCCTATACGATTGTCGGAGGCTTCATACCGGCTCTGGTTGTTATGAACATTCCGATTGAAATAAAGTCCGGTGAGACAGTTATCAATATTCAGAAGACATTGGATGGTCTGATGCCGGGTGTTCTGGGTCTGGCCTATACCTTCCTGATGTATTATCTGGTAACAAAGAAAAAAATCTCGGCAGTTAAACTGATTTTCTTCACAATGGTGTTTGCTATACTTGCAGTTTATGCAGGCATTCTTGGCTAAGGAGGTGCTCTGATGATAGATATTCATTCGCATTTAAAAACAGACAGTGAAGAAGGCAGTATGCAAAAGCTCTTGCAGGATATGGACCGTTTCCATATCAATCGGCGTGTTATTTCAGATATGCGCTATGATGATGTGCAAGATGGAAACCAGAAAATTGCTGAGCTGGTAAAGGAATACCCTGAGCGTTTGATCGGATGTGCAGTGCTGAATCCTGCACTATCCACGATTCTCGAGGATACAAGACATGCCTGCTCGCTGAAAGAAATCCGTATGATAGAATTTGATTCATATCGTCATGGTTATGCTCCCGATGATTGTCCTGTTCTGGATGATGTGTTCGCAATGCTGCAGGAGCGCGGTTTGCCAGTTAAGGTATTTTCCGGTATTGGCGCAAAGGCCTTGCCGCATCAGTGGGAATCGTATACAAGAAAATATCCGCAAATACCGTTTATCTATTTGCATATGGGATGCTTTGATTACGGGTACAGCTGCGTGGATATTGTAAAGCGTAATAAAAATGCATATGTAGAAACGAGTAATCAGTATGAAATGCAGATTCTGAAAAAGGCATTCCGGCAGCTTCGTGAAGAACAGATCGTATTCGGAACAACCTATCCGCAGCGTTTTACAAAAAATGCTGTGGAGGTATTTGATTTATTTGATTTGAAAGAGGATCAGCTGCAGATGTTTACGGATGGAAATGCCAAACGTCTGCTGCAGATGTGAGGAAAAAGAATGTATACAGTAAATTTAGAAAAGGCGAGGAAAGCTCTTCCGGCTGCTGCTGTGAAGGACTTTGATGACATTGTTGAGCAAAGAGTATTAGGGGCTAGCAAGCATATTCAAATGATTGGGAAAATGATTGAGCAAATTGCTGTTGACAGTGTTGAAAAGAATCGTACGATAGCGGAAATGCTGGAGCGAATCCAGGAGGTCTGTCAGTTTTTTATTCATACCAGAGGAGAGGCATCGCAGGCGATAACGAATGCTGTCTATCTGATGACTGCCCGATACAGACAGCATGAGGAACGTGATATTCGTACCTATGCACAGCGTATTATAGATGTGAAAAAGCAATATGAGCGGGATTGTACGGCCGCATCAGAAACCGCTGTTTCCTATGCTGTGGAAATAGGGAATCGTATGTCTGCAATCATGGTATATGATTATTCCAGCAGTGTGGAAGCATTCCTGCGTAAAATCAACGGTCCCAAGCGTATTTATATACCGGAAAGCCGTGTGATCAATGGCGGTGCTCCCTTCGTTCAGCCATGTCTTGAAGCAGGACATCAGATTCATTTCATTCCTGATGCGAGCATGATGTATTATATGAAATCCTGTGATGGTGTTTTTATGGGGGCAGAGAGCATATACCCGGATGGTACGGGCTTCAATACAACCGGATCTGATATTGTCGGTCTGCTTTGTGATTATTTTCATGTGCCGCTGTATTTTATATCCCCTTTGATCAAGCTGGATGTACGTCCTGTGTATGGAAAAGAGAAATGTACGGTGATAAACGATTTGCGAAGCAAGCTGGAGCCTGTGGCAAATCCGAAGCAGGTGAAGGGAACCATTGATTATACAGCACCGGAGCTGCTTGCGGTGTCACCGGGGTTTATCAAGGCGTTCATCACGGAGCAGGGAGTAATTCCGGCTACGCAAATGTATGATATAAGCATGAAGTATATAAAAGAACTGAGAGGTGCAGATGATGTTTAAACCTGATTGTACGGCATTTGCCATGATCCAGCCAGTGCGCTGCCTGGAAGCTACCGGCATGAGGATAAAACGATTGATGATATCGTTGCAGAGGTTTTGGAAGAAACACAAATGATTGTGGATAATGGCTTTGACGGCGTAATTTTACAAAATATGAACGATATGCCAATCAAGCAAATTGCAGCTCCGGAGGCAATCGCCTATATGACGCGTATCGCATATGAAATAAAGCATCAGTATCCGCAGCTTATCCTTGGTGTTCTTGTGAATTGGGATGCGTTGCCAGCCTTGCCGTGGCGGATGCCGTACATGCCGATTTTGTGCGTGTGGAGCATCTGTTTACAGGCGCAAATGTTACAAGTGCAGGTATATTGGAGGGGCAGTGTGTTGAAATCGCAGCCTTGCGTAAGAGAATACGCTCCAAGGTTCCCGTATATGCGGATATACAGGAGGTTCATGGAATCCCGTTAGGTGGTAAGCCGATTGATGATGCAGCATGGGAAGCAGTGCATGAGGCTTTTGCGGATGGATTGTTTGTATCCGGCAAAAGCAAGGAGGAAAGCCTTGAAATGATATATGCTGTACGTAAAAACTTCCGGATACACCGGTAATTTTAGGTGGAGGCGCCAATGGCGAAAACATTGAAGAGCTATTGCAATACTATGATGGTGTATCGGTCGCAACATGGGTGAAAAATGGAAATATGAAAAATCCAATTGATCCAAAGCGTGCAGAGATTTTCATGAGCAGTGTGCAGAAGGCCAGAGAAAAGAAACGGGGGAGATCGTAATGACAGGACTTATCATCTGCGGTCATGGTGACTTGCAGCAGGGATGTACAGCTCCTTGAAGCTGTTAAATGGGGAGTGTGAGCATCTTGTCTGCATAAGCTTTCAGGAGGGAACCTCCTTTGAAGACCTGTGCGACACGATGAATAAGGAAGTGGAAAGGTTTATCGACGGAAATGTCATTATCCTCACTGACTTGCCGGGCGGCTCTCCTTTTAAAGCTGCCGCAATGGCTACCTTTCAGTATGACTATGCCAGAGCGGTAACCGGCACGAACTTTCCTCTTTTGCTGGATTTGGTTTTATCAAGGGATTATGCAGAGGATGTGGATCAGCTGCTTGATCAAAGCATTGATAACGCAAGGGAAGCGTTAATGAAAATGTCATTGGAGCAGTAAATGAAAATAAGAAGAGAAAGACCTTTTATGAGGTTCCTTCTCTTCTTTTGCTATTTGTGAAGAACGTTTCATCCTGCCATTCAATCTTTAATCCTCCGTTATCTGATATCTGAATCGGAAGCATGCTGTAGGCAGAGGAGCGCAAATCATCCGGGTGCCAGTGATCCAGCAATACATAGGGCTGATTCTGCACAAAGAAAATACAGGTCCCCTGTCCGTCAAAGGTGGTACGATATGCAGGACCGGTGCAAGGATTATCGATCAGCTTCCATGGTCCTATCAAATGGTCACAGATGCCATATAAGGAGGGATTGGGTTCCCAGCCACTGCATCCGGAAGTAATCATGTAGTAGCGGTTATGGGAATACATGATGGCCGGTGCCTCCCGCTCCTGATCCTGGAAAATACTGATATAGGAACCGGTAACATCCAGATAATCATCACTTAATCGTGCAATATTCATTGTTTTATTGTAATTTGCACTGTGAATCAGCCAGGCACTGCCGTCCAGATCCTGAAACAGCGTCATATCCCTGCTGTCCTGCCGGTTGGCTGAAAGCTCTTTAGCCAGACAAATGGTCCGGTTGGAGAAGCTGCTACCGCAACATTAACACCGGCATAGTAATAATCTGCAGTATCCGCATGGGTATACATTACAAACTGCTTGGTGCTTTTATTATATAATACTCTGGGGCGTTCACATATGTTTTTGGTATACAGCATGTGTGCAGGGTTGTTTACTACCGGTGAAAGTACAATACCTTCATTCCTCCAGTTTTCCAAGTCTTCAGAGGAGTAACAGGAAATACCAATAAAATCGACGTGACGATTAACTGTTTCCGTATCCTTGTTCTCTCCATACCAGTAATATATTCCTTTATGCTGCAGTATCATTCCGCCATGTGCCTGTATAGGCTTTCCTTCGGTATCCGTCCATAATGTTTTGTTTTCATTGTTAAGCTCCTTTTTCATGTCAGTCTGTAAGCATAGCAATATTATAAGGGATGCATCTATAACATACAATGGATATCAATATAGAGATATGCTTTTGGTGTATCAAAACGAAATTTTATAATTTCAACCTGCTTTGGTATCTTTATTTTTAAGTTTCCTGAATTGATTAAATGTGAATCCATACGCTGATTTTGTTTGTCTAGGCGAAGATCACAAAGCTAGATTCTAGTGAACGAAGTATGAGCCGAATGGAAAATACTATTTACTTTTTCAAAAAGACAGATAGACTTTTATACAACGGAGTAAAACGTAAAATATATAAGACAACAGAACACCGCTGAAATTCAGGATAAAATCATCAATATCCATAGTACCGCTCAGTGTAAAAAAACTGCAGAATCTCTACCATGATGATGATAAATGCCATACGGAGCAGCAGCTTCACAGGACGCTTCGCCCAGTCAGTAAGTAAAAGCAGGAAAAAGGAAAACGGCATAAAGGCGACAAAATTACCCAGCAGATTCATAACGGCAATCCGGTTGTCCACATACGGCATATCGAAAATCGCCATCATCTGATGAATGGTTGCGAACGGCTTCAGACTGGTTCCATATTCCCATTGCATTCGCAGGGCATCCGGATAGGACTGCGAGCGCAGGTCTACATAATCTCGTGCGAACTCACTGGCAAAAAAGAGGATATAGATCATTTGAAATATATAGAAGGAAAACAGGACGATCCACATGAGACGCAGATTTCTTGTTTGCTTTTGTGTATCATAGAGACGGTTCTGCAGGCAGACACCAAGGATCAGTGTCGAGCATATGAGGACAGAAAACATAAACGATTCCTGAGAAGTTCAGATAATTTTCTATTGTGAGATAAAAATAAAGCAGCATTGCCGTTATGGATATGCCTAGGCATACATAGGACAGCTCTTTTTTATATTTCATGGACATGCAAAAACTCCCTTCATGTGTATATATGATATAGGAGAACGGATATTTCCACAAGAGGAGAAGCCTTAATATTTTCTTATGTTTGTCGAAAGAAATAAGATAAGCGAAGAAAGCGGCAGCAGAACTTCTCATCCTGTCGTTTTTTGGAAAAGCTGTTGGACATGGAAGAAAAACTTCAACGGATTCTTCTACTAAATCACAGGGCGATACCATATACTGTAACGGATATCCCCGTGTAAAATATAGGATGAAAAAGCATTGTACAGACAACTGTACGGGAATCTTTAACTTTTTCTTAAGACGGGAAATACCATATACAAATGCGGATTCTGTAGTATAATATCCTTGTGAGGTTAAACAAGGATGAAGATATTTACATGTGAAAAATGCGGTACTTCTATCAAACTGCATTTTATAAAGGGCTATGTGCATCTGCGCTGTCCTGCCTGCGGGGCAGAGTATCAGCTTGATACTGGAAGCCTGAAAAAATATATGCTCATACCCCTGCTGTCCGTTGCGGCGGCGGTTGGTACCAGCTTGCGATTTCTGCAGGGAAGAACAATTGATATCAAATGTATCTATATACTGACAGTGTCTTTTATGCTGTCGGGGCTGCTGGGCACGCTTTGTGTCAAGACAGGACTGTTAACGTATGAAGAGAAGGAAAACAGGTGAAGGCATGAAAAAAATGAGGAAAACACCAGAAAAACAATATCAGCTGGCTGTGGACGGCATTCGTCCGCTGAATGTACAGGACAGTAAGGATCGGCTGCTTGCATTCTGTATGGATGTCAGCATCATGCTGTGTCCGATTGCTTTATGGAATATTATTCTGCTTGCCGTGCTGGGAAATATCATCAGCATCTCCGGCATTAAGCTGATCAGCATCTTTATCGGGGGGCTGCTTGTTATCTCTATTTTATTTCTGAACAGCTATATTTACCGGCAAACCGGCGGACAGAGTGTCGGCATGCGTATGTTCGGCTTTAAGGTGGTCAAGAAAAGCGGGCGCAAAGCCAGCAGACAGCAGCTTCTTTTACGGGAGCTTGTAGGCTTCGATCTTCCGTTTATCATCTGATGTATTTTACAAATGCATTCGGTGTTGTTGCATACTGGGGGTTGAATGGTTTGTTTACGCTTGCGGACAGCCGTCATCGCTCTTTGATCGATCTTGTTCTTGGAACACGGGTTGTTGCATTAGAGAAAGCACAACAGCCTGTACAAAAAGAAAAAGCTCCGCAGGCGGTAAAGCAGCCGCTGCCGAAACAGGCTGAGCAGCCGGAATTGATTATGAATATGATGGATCTGCATATTCATTCCAATTTCTCCGATCGCGGGCAGTATAATGTCGAAGAGATTTTTCAATATGCGAAGCGCAACCACATTCGGACGGTTTCCATAACCGATCTGGACTGTGCAAAGGCAAACAGTATTGCGGTGAGAATGAGTGAGCTGTATGGTGTAACCTATATTCCGGGTATTGAAATCAACTGTGATCTGCGTGGAAGACGTGTGCGTATTCTCGGTTATTTCATTCAGTATAACAGTGAATTATTCGCACATATTGAAAATGAAAGTCTGGTGAATGAGAAGAGGGCCAGCATTGACCGTGTCCGCAGATTTGAGGCATTGCTGGGACGTAATATTGATGAGGAACGGCTTCTGAAAAGCAACCGGTTCCAGCGTTTGAGCGGTGAACTGATTGCCAAGCATGTACTGAATCGACCGGAATTTGATGATTGTGCCATTTTAAAGCCGTATCGCAGAGATGAATTCGGATGGCGAGCTTTGAATAAAGATTACTTCGCATACGGAAAGCCATGCTATGTACCTGTGAAGTATCCATATCTTAAGGATGTACTGGATGTCATTGAACTGACGGGCGGTATCTCTGTGCTTGCCCATCCAGGAAAGCTGCTGGTACAGGAGCCGGAGCTACTGGACGAGGCTTTGCTCATGGGTGTACAGGGAATTGAAGTCTTCCATCCAATGCATACAAAGAAGGAAATGGCAAGTCTGTTAAAGCTTGCGACAGACCGTAAGCTGCTCGTCAGTGCGGGAAGCGGCTTCTATAATATGGAAGGAAACACACGCATCGGAAGATGCAACTGTCCAAAGGAGGCAGAAGGCTTAATCGATATGATGCTGCATGCACGTATGTAAGAAGATAAGAACAGACAGATTCATAGAGGATGAATTTGTCTGTTCTTGTAACTATTAAAAGTCGTTTATCTACAGGACTCCTTCCAATTAGTGACTTAAACTTATACGAGAAGAGTCATTACAATCATTACGTAATACTTTTATTTATTATGTCTCTTTATCCCTATGAACCCTTAAAAGTTAAATATTAATGTTTTATATATAGCTGCTGTAGTCAGTATTAGGGGTGTTTATAATGAATTATTTTTTTTAATATAAGTTACCTTATTCCACTCTTTCTGGCGAAGTCCAATGTAAAAATAGTTTAATGAATAAGAAGCTACTATCACCTGTAAGTAACACGATTTTAAAAGATAGTTAAAAGGCCATATAAATATTCAATGCATAAATGAAGAATAATCATGAATATAAATATTATGATACTGTCTACTTTTTTGTCATTAGTCGTCTTTATTTTGAGTAATAGCAAGTAAATAAATAACAACCCTGCTTTATCTATCATAATAAAGCCTATATAGATATGATGAGAAAATAGATAACAAGAAATAAGTTGTATTACTGCTAAAAATATATCACTTATCAAACTTTTTTAATAATTAAATCACGAAGCAAATTAGGTTTTCGAATTTCTATTTCATACTTTAAATTCATAAAGTCAAATGTAGTATCAAAAAGATATAGTATTTCAAATAACAAGAAGAGACAAGTAAGACATATCATTAAAATGTTCGTAGGCATACCGTAAACTACCTGATTGAAAAATATTTTATTGTAGTTTAATAATAAATAGGAGATAGGAAAAAGCAAACTGTAAGCTAATAGATATTTGTGCTTTCTAATCAATACATTCATATAATTGTTCCTTATCTATAGTAAATTTCCTATTGAAAGGGATTTCGTCAACTCCATCATGAGCACATATAATAATAGTTTTCTTATCAGAATTTAATTTCTTTACAAGTTCAATAAATTTATTGCTTGATGTATTATCGAGACCTCTTGTAGGCTCATCAAATAAGATAATATTCTGATTTTCCATAATAGCTTGAATAATACCAAGTTTTTGACGCATACCTACTGAATATTTTTTTACTGCCCTTTTATCTTCTAAAGTTAAATCAAAATATTCCATATAGCTTTGAACAGTTTTTCTATCGTAACTGTTTTTCAGATCATATAAGAATTTCAAATTATATTCAGCACTCTCGTTCTCAATAAACGCAGGATTTTCAATTAAAGCACCTATTCAATATCATTATTTTCGATTATTACTTCACCTTTATCTGCATTTAAAAGACCAGCAATTATCTTTAAAAGAGTAGATTTTCCTGAACCATTTGATCCGGTGATATGAATCAAATCACCTCTGTGAATATCCATATTTACATTACGTAGAATGCTAACATTATGAAAAGCGATAGAAATATTTACAAGTTGTATCATTTGATTGTCTCCTTCACAATTTTTCGAGTATAGGCAGCATGATTAAGTAATGAAACACAAACATTAATAAAAATGGTGCCATTAATAATATTTTAGTTATTCTTTTGCCAACAAAAAGAGCGGCAGTATTTAAACAACTAATCATAAGGTATAGGATACTGATGTTAATCAAATATAGCATATATATCTTTGGCATATATGCAAGTTGATTATAAAATGGAAGTATATAAGTTATGATGATAAAATAAGAGAATTAAGAAACTCTATGCATAAGATTTGAGTTACAAGTTTGTTTTCTTTGATCCTTAAGAATATGTGATATTTCATAGCATATAAACAATTAGCCCTCCAATAGTTAAAGGAAAAAAATATCGAACACGTAACTAAAGGCAAGTAGTTATTCCCTATGTATGATATAAAGCCAATCTTCGAATCGCTTTCATATAGAAATAGGAAAAAAATCAAAATAGAAAGAATATATAATAGGATATATTTACTCTTAAGAGATACTATGTAATTTCTCAGCATAAGTATTTTCTCCATCTCTTTAAAAGCACATACAATATAGAAATAAAGAATATATAAAATATGAAGGCAGAAAGATAATTTAAATACCCTATTTGAAGCAATGACATTCCAGGACAAATCAAACTTGTAGGTAAAATTGCATTTGTCAATAACCGTAAGGGTAAAGGTATTGATTTATATTGAAAAATAATTACACTTAATCTTATTACTAAATTCACTAAAACTACACTACCTATCATTATCAATAATGGATAAAGGTGAAAGAAATATCGCCTTTTAATAAAGAAAATGGATACATATACAAAAATGATAAAGAGAGTGAAGCCTAGGCAACTGAATAGTGAGAACAAGAGATAATTGATAATGGGATTTTTAAAAAATAATAAATAATCATCAGGAATAAAATGAATAGACAATGAGGGATGATAAACAAAATATATACCTAAAAGAATGAAACAATGTAATAAAGATATGGAAAGAAAAGATTCTGCTAGAAGTTTTTTCAAATTACGGATGTGAAATTTTTTTATACCGATTCGTAATATTGCGATGTTTTCTGCGCCATTTTCATGTAGTGCGAATATATTATATAGCAGAATGTTAGGAAGAATAAGCAATAGTAACAGAATAAATATAAGATTTAAATTAAAATCCCAGATACGAATACCAACAGAGAATAAATTCCATTCATTTGCATATTGGAAAAAATCCTTTGCATAAAAAACAGCATAGGAGCTGAGAGTAATTAATGCAGTAAATAAGATTATTAAGTGTTTTTTTTGTTTCATAATGGCCCCCTTTTATAACAAAAACCGAAAGACTTCGGTTTTCTATTATGTATTCATTTAATTTGTCGGTGTAAAATTAATGGAAACTTGACCTCCAAAATTTACATTAGAAGAGGAAACTCTTGCGCCAATCCACCAATCCTTGGACTTGTATCCGTTTAAATAATAAATTCTTTTATCATAACCTTCCGCTAAAGAATAATATGAATTGGAACGGCGTTCCCCATGGAAATAAAAGTCTCCATATGTCGTCCAACCTGTATTATTAGAATATAGATGAATATAACCATAGTCACAAGCTTTGTTTTTCTTAGTAGATGTTTTCGTTCTTTCACTCCAAGCACCCCAAGCTGGGACATTTAGCGTTTCTTTTGAAGACCATTGAGTAGCAGATATTGAGAGAGTTGTCGTTAAAGCAACAACTAAGGTGAAAAAGCATACAAAAATTTTTTCATAGTACCACCCTTTCTTTAGTTAATTATAACATGTTATCACCTTGTTTACAAGCTCGTATCATATTGTTTACCCCCAAATATAAAAGAAAAGTGTTTTATGGAGAAAAGAGGCTGGAAATTGGAGTTATATTAAGATAATTATGTGATTGGAAGGGGGAAAAATAATAACAGCAGAAGTATGTCCAGATCATGTACATATGCTAGTGGAAATACCGCCGAAAATGACAGTATCAGGATTCATGGGATTTCTGAAGGGGAAAAGCAGTATTATGATATATCAGAAATGGAGAAGCATGAAATACAATTATAGAAACAGATCATTCTTGTGTAGAGGAATACAGTAGGAAAAATGACAAAGTAATCAAAGCATGTATAGAGCAGCGACTGAAAGAAGATGAATTGAGTGAACAATAGATTCTCCATATAGAGGACTCGTTTACAGGTAATCGTAAATAGAAATGCAAATACGTATTGTTATGCTGGAAAGCGTAGCTTGAATTTGAGCTCCTTGGGGCGATTACGTAAAAACACCAGCTATGCTAGTGGATATTTATTCTTTATTGTATCTTGATTATGATAATATTCAAGCAATTACCGTCATTCTTAACTATCATATAAAAAGCATATACTTTTGATTCCTCTACAAAGATGAATTAATTATATTCAACATTCATTTCAGAATTAAGTATACTTACGCTTACTTATGGCAAGTCTGTTAAAGCTTGCGACAGACCGTAAGCTGCTCGTCAGCGCGGGAAGCGGCTTCTATAATATGGAAGGAAACACACGCATCGGAAGATGCAACTGTCCAAAGGAGGCAGAAGGCTTAATCGATATGATGCTGCATGCACGTATGTAAGAAGATAAGAACAGACAGAAGCCATACAAGCCGGTTTCTGTCTTTTTTCAGCTGCTTTGCAAAGCTGCCTGCTTCATAAGGGCGAATCCCTGCTTTATGATGAAAAGAAGTACCCTATATCGACTTAAGAATGCTTAAGCATTCCATCCTATACAAGCTGTACGATATATGCTATAAATAATGCAGATGCATCCGTTTACCGGTATGGAAAACCATCGGATTCACGGTAATTTCCTGCTCCTCCTCATCGGATAAAGGCAATTTACACATTTATCATTATCGTGCACACGATACAGGAAAGGGGTATTCAATGAACCTATATCTTACAGATTTCAACCAAAATGCCACGCTGATACCTATTTTATGCACGGACTGGCGATTTCCATCATGCTGACAGTGGGGACGCTTTCCATGCTGAAAAAGAAGAAGGTATGCGACAAACGCTATTTCATCTGGGGGCGGGTGAACCACATAGCATGTGCTGTGCTTCTGATCTGGATCATAACGACAAAGGGATATGATCGGTCGCTGGAATTTTTATGCCTTATCAGTTTTGTCCTGCTCCTGTATCTGCTGCTGTTGATCACCCTGATTATCAATTGTTTAAAAATCAGGCACAGAGGGTCAGCTTCATGAGCATGCAAGATGATCTGTTAAAGACTGTAAGGTCTGCATATCGTAGAACGGTATGTGTTGGAATATACGACAGTAAGGATATATGATACAATAGCGCTGGATGCATACAGCTGCAGAAGCTGTACTACACAAAAAGACAATAGAACATAAAGAAAAGAGGTATACTATGGAAACAGCAATCGAAAGAGTAAGAGCTTTTGTAAAGGATCGTGACTGGGATCAGTTTCATACGCCGGATAATCTGGCAAAATCCATCTGCATAGAGGCAGGGGAGCTGCTGGAATGCTTTCAGTGGCAACCGGAGAAATATGAACATCGCGCGGTGTGTGAGGAGCTTGCGGATGTGATGATTTACTGTATGCAGCTCGCGGATAAGCTGCAGGTGAATATGGAAGACATCATTCTGGATAAAATGGAAAAGAATGAAAAGAAGTATCCTGTGGAAAAAGCCAGAGGAAATGCAGCGAAGTATGACGCTTATGAATAAACAGGAGGCAGCTATGAAAAAACTGTATATTTCTGCGGATATCGAAGGAATCTGGGGAAACGGGGCCTTTGCACATACTGCGAAGAATGGCACAGAGCATGAGGAATACCGCACGAATATGATTTCGGAGGTAAACCTGTTGATTGATAAGCTGTTTACGGCAGGAGCTGAGGAAGTCGTGGTGAATGACGGTCATGGCAATATGGATAATCTGAGCGCATCAAGACTGGACGCGTGCCTGTATGGTGGTAAGCAATGGTGCCTATAAGGAATATGGATGATGGAGGGACTGGACGATACCTTTGACGGTGTATGCTTTGTCGGATATCATTGTCGCAGCAATACCCGCGGCGTCATGGCACACACGATATGGGGAACTCTGGTGAGAAGCATCCACGTTGACGGCGAGGAAATGGGAGAGAGCGGCATCAACGCCCGACTTGCCTGGGAATATGGTGTTCCGATCGTGCTCATCAGCGGCGATGATCTGTTGAAGGAACAGCTGAAGGAGGAGCTGCCGATGCCGTTTGCTTATGTGGAAACCAAGCGTGCAATCTCTTCCCAGTGTGCCCTTTCCTGCAGCTGGCAAATGCTGGAGGAACGCTATGAGCGTGCCGTTTCATCCATGGAAGCACTCTGTGGACAAGCGCCTGTCTATGCCAAAAAACACATTGTGTGGATATCACCTTTCATCATGAACGCAATGCCGATTTTGTTTCCCGCATGGACGGCGTGACACGGATATCGGATTGCACGGTACGCATACAGAAGGACAGCTATGATGAAGTATACCGGTATCTTCGCTTTGTTATAAAAATAAGCAATGCATTTGCCGCATAAAAGCAGAGAAAGCAGGTGAAGCCATGAAGCAGATGCATATTCTGGATCAGATGAAACCGGAGGAGGTCGCAGAGCTGAAGGCGCAGTCTGTCACGAAAACGTTCAGCGCCGGGAAATCATTTTCCATAAGGAGGACACGCCGAAGTATTTGTATGTATTGCTGGAGGGAGCGGTTTGTGTTTTTGATGATACACCGGACGGTACCCGCAATATTCTGACCATCATACGGGAGCCGATGGACTGCTTTGCAGAGGTTTATCTGTTTATTGATGAAAAGCTTCCCTTTTCTGCGGAAGCGATGAAGAAAAGCACGGTGCTTATGATTCCCCGCAGGGTGCTGCACCGGTTTCCCCAAATCAGCCGAAATCTGAATGTCATGCTTTCACAAAAAGCATATACGCTGTCACAGAAGCTCAAGCTGTTAATGAAGGACAGTTTGCGTGAAAAAATCATGGAATATATGCAGCAGCATCCCGATGTCCTGTTGAAGCGCCATGAGCTGGCAAGCTTTCTCGGTGTCAGCCGACCGGCTCTTTCCAGAGAGCTGTATCGCATGGTGGATGACGGACTTCTGGTTCTTGATGAGCATGGAAGCTTTAAAACGGTAATATAGATTACCGCTTTTTTTCTGTCTGCGCGCTATACTTGCTTCGTAAGCAAGGAGGCGATATCTGTGAAAACAGAAACAATACAGGAAATGGCAGGAATGCAGGACGGTGCTATCGTGTCGAAAATACTGACGCAAAACGGAAGCACAACGCTGTTTGCACTGGCTCAGGGAGAGGAAATCCAGGAACATACGAGTACGCGGACAGCGCTGGCAATCGTATTGGAGGGACGTATTATATTCACCGTTGATGGAGAAGAAAAGGAAATACAGGGTATGGAGCAGTTCATCTTCCGGCATCTGTTGTACATGCCCTGCGTGCAGACACAAACAGCCGTATGCTGCTGATGCAGAAGAAAGAGCAGTAATATGGAAGAAATGTTTTGCTTTCAGTGTCAGGAAACGATGAACCAGACGGCATGTACCGTGCAGGGCATGTGCGGGAAAAGTGCAGCGTGCGCCAATCTGCAGGATGCCTTGATACGGGCAAGTCAGTATGCCGCATTATATGATACAGCATCGGACGAACAGCTTATGAACAATCTGTTCATGACGATAACGAATGCTAACTTTTCCACAGCGGATATCCGCAGGGCGATTGAAAAAACATATACCGGAAAATCTGTGGAGGAGCTGACACGGGAGGGATGCCTGAAGAATCAAAAAGAGACTGTGCGTTCCTTGCAGGAGCTTATTTTGTACGGACTGAAGGGGCTGTGCGCCTATCTGTCGCATGCAGCTGTGCTGGGATTTCGGAAAGCAGAGCTAAGCAGCTTTGTTCGCAGCACCCTTGTATATTTGCTGGAGGATCACGAACAAAAGGAGTATCTGACGTTGCTTGATAAGACCGGCGAGATGGGAGTACAGGCCATGGCACTGCTGGATGAAGCAAACACAGCCACCTATGGTCAGCCGGAAATCACCACGGTATCTCTGGAAACAGGAAGCCGCCCGGGTATTCTGGTATCCGGACATGATCTGCACGACTTAAAGGAGCTGCTGGAACAGTCACGTTCACAGGGAATCGATATTTATACACATGGGGAAATGCTGCCGGCGCATTCTTATCCGGAATTTAAGAAATATGAGCATTTCAAAGGGAATTACGGAAATGCGTGGTGGAAACAGAATGAGGAATTTGAAGCATTCAACGGGCCGATTCTGATGACAACCAACTGCATCATTCCGGTAAGGGACAGCTACAGGCAGCGCATCTTTACAACCGGTGTTGTCGGATATGACGGACTTGAGCATATAGAAGCAGTGAATGGAAGGAAGGACTTCCGCTGTATTATCGAACTGGCGAAGCACTGTCCTGCACCGCAGCAGCTGGAAACAGGGAGTGTAATCGGCGGCTTTGCACATGCACAGGTCATGGCGTTACAGGATCAAATCGTGGAAGCCGTAAAAAACGGGGATATCCGGCAGTTTATCGTTATGGCGGGCTGTGATGGACGGCACAGCACCAGAAGCTACTATACCGATTTCGCCAGGGCACTTCCAAAGGATACGGTGATTCTGACAGCCGGATGTGCAAAATACCGTTATCTGAAGCTTGATCTGGGAATGATCAACGGGATTCCCCGTGTCCTGGATGCGGGACAGTGCAATGATTCCTATTCTCTGGTACTGATTGCAGAAGCACTGAAGGAGGCCTTTGGCTTACAGGATATCAACGAGCTGCCAATCCTCTATAACATTGCATGGTATGAGCAGAAGGCGGTCATCGTATTGCTGGCACTGCTGCATCTGGGTGTGAAGAATATCCATCTGGGACCGACGCTGCCTGCCTTTTTGAGCCCTGAAGTCGTACAGTGGCTAAAGGAGAGCTATGGAATCAGAACAATTCAGGAGGTTGAAAAAGATATGGAGAATTTCGGTATTACGAAACGTGAACCATCCTATGGGGATATGACGATGGCGGAGCTGTTGAAGCTGGATGAGGGGATGGAGGATGTGCTGTATGAAGCAGGCTTCCACTGTCTGGGTTGTCCAAGCTCTCAGTTTGAGTCCTTACGCGATGCCTGTGAGCTGCATGCCCTGAACGTTGATGAGGTGTGCGCAGCCATACGGGAGTACCGTCATGAGTAAGCGGCTGGGAGGAATTCATCAGCTGCTGTATAAGCGCATCTGTTTTCTAAGCGAATGGAATGAAGCCTTGTGCATTGCGTTGCACAGGGAACAGAAGCATCGCTGTCACAGGCTGCAGCTGACGGATCTGATTGATGAAAACAACATTCATGAAAGCCTGCAGGAAATGATGAAAGAGGTACAGTGCGAGCATGCTGTGTTAAGTGAGCGTCTTGTACATGAGCAGGGAAAAGAGGCTGCCGCGCAGGTGATTGCAGGCTTTGGACAGCGGCATACAGTGGATGGCGATCTGACACAGCTGCTGAAGCAGATCGAAGCACTGTTTCTTCATGGAATGCCCTGTGAACGTAACCTGATCATGGAAGTGCAGGATGATACACATGCGCGTATTGTATGGAAGAATGATTCCCAGCTGCAGCATTACCAAAATCCTTCCTTATGGCTGTGGGAGCGGGAACAGCTGCTTCAAAAAATGCTTCCGGCAGACTATGTATATGAGGAGTATGCAAAGGAAGCAGTTTTATATAAAGATGCTGTGTCCCGTACATGGGTGGAACAGCTGGAATATGAGCATGAAATGATTTCACACCTGCTGGCTGCCATGCAGGAATACTCGCTATCCATACTGCGGACAAAGCAGGTGGACAGAGAATGGCTGAAAAACTGTCTTGATTATCTACAGGAATATGCGGATGTCTTTCATCATCAGAAGGAGGAGGAGCTGGTGTTCAGCCGTTTGAAGCAGGCAAGTCCGCAGGGGAAACTCCTTGTCGAACAGGGAATGCTTGTGGAGCATGATCTCGCAAGATATTACATCCGCTCCATGAAGAAGCTGCTAAAGAAGGATGTCACTGAGGAGGTCTGTGTACGTCTGATCGGTTTCATTCAGGCATATATTGATCTGCTTGAACGTCATATTGAAAAGGAAAACAGTGTGGCGTATCCCTATGCGGTGCGTAAGCTTGCGATGGATGAGATTCAGAAAGCGTTCGATGCACATGGTGAGTATGAGCGGATGGAGGAGTTAAGGGAGTTCTTGAAGCTGTCCTGATGGATGCATAGCTACATCTGATTTCCTGTCATAGAGAAAAAGAAAACCTTTCTACAGGTGTAAGGACACGGGCAATGAAGTTCTTCACAGCGGTGTTGATATCCGGTAGAAAGGCTTTTTCTATACAGGTGCTTATTCCAGAGAGCCTGACGTATCTGCTTTATGCTTCAGGTACAGCTGCTTCAGCTCCTTCTGATAAAACAGCAGAAGGAAGATGAGGCCGCAAGACCTCCCCTGAGGAGATAAAGCAGGGCGGTTTTATTGTCATTGTAAAAGATAAACAGTACGGCTCCGCAGGTCATTTGATAGCCTGTTAGGATGAGGGATGCAATCATGAGTGCAATGCTTCCATATCTTATATATGCTTTCATATCAATTCTCCTATCTAACCTGCCAGTGTCGGCGAGTCACTGATTTCTTTATCAAAGGTAAAGTTGATGCCGTCCTTTGATTTATAGCGTCCCTTGACAAGAGCATTATTCTTCATATAATCACCGTCTGTACCCTGAGCGATGATCATATAGGTTATTCCCTTCTCCTGATAAACATATTCCATCTGAATGAATGGCTTGAAGCTGCTGCCCAGTATCTCCACCTCATGAGCAGGGATTGTCAGTGTGGTATACGTATTTCCATCATCCTCTGTATAGTATACAAGCGGATTTCCCTGTTCATCCGTTCCGGCGCCGATGTAGGCAGTTTCATCGGAAAGAAAGATAATGTCTCTTTTCTCATTCAATACTTTACCAGACAGCTGCTTCCAGGTTTTTAAATCGCTGCTTTTAAATGTGCTGTAATACTCATGACCGAGTGAACGATCTGTCGCCAGTGTGATATAGCAGCTGTTTTCCGTTTTTGACAGATAAAGCGTATCTCCGCGATAGGTTCTTGAAATAATTCTGCTTTTTTCCCATGTCTTTCCCATATCTTCACTGTATTGCAGGTAGCTTCCGGTTTCATCATAACAGACAAAGGCAGTAAAGTCCCTGCTTACAATATATCCATGTGCGGGAAGCAGTTCATTGTAGGTACTGTTATTCGTACCTGCGATATCCTCATAGGGTACCGGAACCTCGGTAAAGCTTTTCCCTGCATCATAGGTGACATACAGCTGATTTTGAGAGAATGCATAGGTTTCCTTCCTGTCAGCCATCGCGTAATGCGTGGTTGGCGGTTTTCGCAGGGAAGGATCAGTCTGGATTTGATACTGCACCGGTGACATTTTGTTTTTTACAGTATATCCATTCAATGTTTTCTCAAGCTGTAATACAACCTGCGCTACATACCAGCCGTTCTCCTGTAAGGCAGCGGTATAGTAGGATGTGACATAAGGGTTATCGCTTGCGGGTCTGAATTCATAATCGAGCTGTACAAAGCCCTCTTCCTTGTTTAAGACTTCAATGGTTTTTACTCTTTTATCCCTGATGCGGAATTCAAAGGGGACAAAAGGTTCTTCATATTGCTTGAAAAACTCATCAAACCATTGTTCGGTGACTTCCTTTACATCCGTGTTTTCCGTTTGTATGCTGCTGCCGATAATCGCTGTGGGATTGTATTGATTCCAGATACCGTACAGTACCATAGCGGATACCCCGCAGGCCATCAGCAGACACAGCAGCGCCAGTCCGATTTTCTTCATGCTATGCACTTCCTTTTTTCATAGTATAGCACAGGTTGACAGCGATAGATACATGAAATATGATATGGTAAAATGCTATGATTTCCGGTTTCTTGAAAGTCATACACCTTTGTTGATGTATGCCCTTTTTGATCGCACACCCGTCGGGTATACAGCCATTTCCGTTATTTATCAATAAACGGAAAAGCAGTATGTTTTTCCTATGGTGATTTCCCAAACGGACAAACCTTGCAAATAGCTTTCTCTTTTTATAGAGACATGCGGCCCTGAGCGATGTTTCGGCAATGCATTATTGTGCGAAATCCTTTATTTTATGTATTTTTCCTTGTCTTTGCGGGAAGAATTCTATATAATGATACTGCAAAGGTAATGACAGGAAGAGTAGCTTTTATCCAAGGCGAAGAGAGAGAATGGCTGGTGTAAATTCTCATGAGGAAAAAGCGAACATGGCCCTGGAACCGTTTTTCTGAATAATTAGGAAGAACCGCAGGCCGGCGTTAACGGCAAATGAGGTGTACGTGTATGCGTGCATGAATAAAGGTGGTAACACGAAGCTTTCGTCCTTTGGCGGGGGCTTTTTCTTATATAAGGAGGATATGAATATGTGTAAGGAATGTAAGAACAAAAAACCATACTACATCACAACCGCGATTACCTATACATCGGGAAGACCGCATATCGGTAATACGTATGAAATCATACTGACAGATGCGATCGCAAGATACAAGCGCCAGCAGGGCTACGATGTATTTTTCCAGACAGGTACGGATGAGCATGGACAGAAAATCGAGGAAAAGGCAAAGGAAGCCGGTGTAACGCCGAAGGAATTGTCGACAAAGTTGCCGGAATTGTGCGCAAAAACTTTGATATGATGAACACATCCTACGATTACTTTATTCGTACGACGGATGATTATCACGAAAAGCAGGTACAGAAGATCTTTAAGAAGCTGTATGAGCAGGGCGATATCTACAAGAGCACTATGAGCTTATATTGTACGCCGTGTGAGTCCTTCTGGACGGAAAGTCAGCTGGTTGACGGAAAATGTCCGGATTGCGGGCGTCCTGTGGAAAAAGCAAGTGAGGAAGCATACTTTTTCAATCTACAGAAATATGCACCGCGTCTGATCAAGCATATTGAGGATCACCCGGAATTTATTCAGCCGGAATCCAGAAAGAATGAGATGATCAACAACTTCCTGAAGCCGGGTCTGCAGGATCTGTGTGTATCCCGTACATCCTTCAAATGGGGTATTCCTGTTGATTTCGACCCGGGACATGTTGTCTATGTCTGGATTGATGCCCTAAGCAACTATATCACATCACTGGGCTTTGACGCTGATGGAAACCATGGAGAGCTGTATCAGAAATACTGGCCTGCGGATGTACATATCATCGGTAAGGACATTCTGCGCTTCCATACCATTTACTGGCCGATTATGCTGATGGCACTCGGTGAGCCGCTGCCAAAGCAGGTGTTCGGTCATCCATGCTGCTGGTTGGAGATGGAAAGATGTCCAAATCCAAAGGAAACGCCATCTATGCGGATGAACTTGTGCATTATTTCGGTGTGGATGCTGTACGGTATTTCGTCCTGCATGAAATGCCGTTTGCACAGGATGGAACGATTACCTGGGATCTGGTCGTGGAGCGTATCAATCTGACCTGGCCAATGTTCTGGGAAATCTGGTGAATCGAACCATTTCCATGCAGAATAAATACTTCAACGGTGTGATTTCCAATCCGCTGGAGCAGGAGGATATCGACAAGGTGCTGATTGCTCTTGCTCTGGATACACCGAAGCGTGTGGAAAAGAAAATGGAGACTCTGCATGTCGGAGAAGCAATTGATGAAATCTTTACCCTGCTGAAGCGCTGCAATAAGTATATCGATGAAACGACGCATGGGTGCTTGGCAAGGATGAAGCGAAGAAGGATCGTCTGGCAACTGTACTGTATAACCTGCTGGAATGCATCCGTATCTCTGCGGTACTGCTGAGCAGCTATATGCCGGAGACTGCTGAGAAAATTCTTGAGGAGCTGAGCACATCCGAGCGTGATGCAAAGAGCCTGAAGGAGTTTGGAATGCTGGAATGCGGGCATACAGTGGAAGGAAAGCCGGAAATTCTGTTTGCACGAATTGATGCGAAGGAGTTTATGGAAACACTGGAAGCAGACCGCAAGAAGGAAGAAAAAGCCGCAAAGAAGGCGGATAAAAAAGAAGCGAAGAAAGAAGATGCACCTGTTGAACAAATCGGAATCGAGGATTTTACAAAGGTGGAGCTGAAGGTTGGAACGATTATCTCTGCCGAAAAGCATCCAAAGGCGGACAGATTATTGGTGGAACAGATTGATCTGGGTGAGGAAACCCGCCAGATTGTCAGTGGTATTGCCGCAAGCTTTTCACCAGAGGATGTTGTCGGAAAGAAGGTCATCGTTGTGACCAATCTGAAGCCGGTCAAGCTGCGTGGTGTAGAGAGTCAGGGCATGATTCTGTGTGCCAGCAATGCGGATGATCTGGATATTGTAACGATTGTTAAGGATCTGCCAAACGGAACGAAGGTGAGCTAATTGCAAACAAAAACGGTACTGCCTGCATTACTGACAGCTATATTCGTATGTCTGATTTCCTGTTTCTTTATCTATTATGGTATCGACAGTGATCAGATCGTGTTGTCGGTGATCGGTGGGGCATTGCTGATTGTTGGGATTTTACGTCTGGTATTGTTTACGAAAGCATATCGTGAGCAAAAAGAGAAATAAGAAGTATGAAGAAGGATTCCATTTCTGTCATAAGAGATGGGGTCTTTTTTTGTATGCGTACATATGGAGACCGGGATTTTTTTACCGTGATGGAATGGTATTTCTTTCAGAGGGTATGGAATTGCATATCGCTTTGCCGGATTACTGTGAAATGGAGGATGTGTATTTCACTTATAGCTGTCATAAGCAACAGGAACAGCTAAGCACAAATCACTTTAATGAAATACCGCAAAATACATTAACGAAAAAGCACAAAGTACATTAATTGAATACCACAAAGTACATTAATGAATTATCACAAAAGGCCGAAAATATCCTAATTTTAAAAAATCCTCTTTTCTCAAAAGAAGAACTTTTTTGTGTATTATCCGTATAGATAAATTAGACTTGACATACTTAGGAACAACATATCGAAATTTTTAATTTCTTTAATTTCCACTTTTTTCGATAGCTCAATACTTAACTCGAAAAATGATGGACAGTCATTCACAGGTTTGAATTGATAATATCTGCATAATGTTCAAAGATATCATTTATATACAATACCTATTGTAATTTTGTTACTAAAAGCATGTAATTTTTGTAACAAGGAGTGATGTGTTGTGGGAGAAAATCTTATGATGAAAATGGAAGAACGGATGAAAAACTCCCCCAAAGGCACTATTTTCACAAACAGTGATTTCTATGATATAAGCAATCCGGATGCAGTTAAAATGCCTCTTCACAGACTATACAGCAGTAATAAAATATACCGGCTTATCAGTGGATATTATACTATCCCATACTACAGTAATGTTTTACATGAATATGGATATCCTTCGGCAAATGCTATGGCAGAAAAGCTTGCTGAGAAGTATGCATGGAATATCTGTCCGTCTGGAGTTGTATCCTTCAAAAAGAAGTTTTATCCATGTAATTGGGCACGATATGATTTAGTATTACAAGGCGGCTGCAAACTGGTACCGAAGGAAAATGCTATCGCATATTTTGGAAAGGATTATAAGGCGATGAGCAATATGATTTATGGTGAATCCATACCCTGTGAAACAATGATGAAAAGGATACAGCAATTCGAGGAGCAATTAAATAAAACGGTGCTAGATCAAATAAAGATACAAGGCTAATTCATTGTAATCGTTCTTTAAATGTTTCGTTATCTCTTTTACTTACATATTTATTTTGATGTTGCATAATTCAAAACATCATATAAAAAAGGGTAACCCATTTTTATATGGTGTTCACCCTTTTAAATCTTTATAAGCTGCGTCCCAGCTCGTACGCCTCTCTCGGATAATCAGATTGCTCAATATCCTCTCTGACATACATTCCCAATGCATACACACTGCCGATGCATGTCCACCGCATATAGCGGAAAGCATCTTCAAAGTGGTGCTTTAATGCATCAAATGTCCAGTCCTCCGTATCGCCGCAGGTAGCTAATACAATGGTTTTTTTCTGCTGTTCCCGTAATGCAGTATTGTTCGCATAGAAGCGGTCGAATACGGCTTTGATCTGTGCACTCATTCCGAAATAATACAATGGTGTTACAAACACAACCAGCTCTGCATCCGCAAGCATTGGATTCAGCTTTTCCATTCCATCCTTAAACACGCATCCGTTACCGGTCTTACGGCATGTATCACAGGCAATGCATGGATGGACATCCTCTCTGGCGGCATGAAACACATGGATTTCATGTCCTTTTTCCTGTGCTCCCCGTATAAACTCTTCCATCAGTAGTGCAGAAGTGCCTTTCACATGCGGACTTCCGTTGATAACAAGTATGTTCATAATCTGTGCTCCTTTTCCTCTTTATTATGTATGATACCACTTCATGTCACGGAAGTAAATCGGTCAAAGAATACCCAAATAGGATATTCATCAAAAGATTGTATCTGATCATCCTATGTAACCATTATTGAAACAACAGATATTGTTATATAATGGATATATCGATATAATATAAAAACAGTAATTAAATAGATTTCTGCGGTTAAGATGAGTTAAAAAACAAAATAAGAATATGGAAGGCAAAGCATTTAATGCAGAGTTTATGAAAACGAAAACGAGGTGAAAAAACATGAAAATCATTACGGTATGTGGGAGTCTGAAATTCAGGAATGAGATTATGAAAATCACAGAGGAAATGACATTGCAGGGAAATTGTATGTTAAGTATTGTATATCCGACAAATTCAGATATAGCTGTGTATACAAGAGAAGAAAGGGAGCTGCTTGGTGACATGCATAAGGAAAGGATACGTATCTCCGATGCAATCCTTGTTGTGGATATTGATCATTACATAGGAAGCAGCACACAAGGTGAAATTGAGTTCGCAAGAGCTTTAGTAAAAGAAATCATATACTATACGGATATTGTAGGTACTATGTAGTGATTATTTGTTTCTGAAATTTTATTTTTTACAGATTGGTATTTTGCAGGAGGATAGCAAGCAGACAGTCTCTTCATCTTATCCGAAGGGAAATGACATAAGAAACCACATGTTTCGTAAACGTTAAGAAAAAGCATGACAAAACTGTAAGGGAAGGGTAAGGAAATCGTATGGTATGGATAAGCTTTCTGCGATATACTGTTATTAACAAAAGGAGGCTGAATGCATGACACAAAAAACGATGTCCGTTCTGCTTGCCACTGCCTTTCTGGTTGGTGTTGGATACAAGGCGATGCGCCACGTATTTCCAAAAAGCAGATAATCAGTATACGAATACATAGGGAATCTATGAAAAGCCGCAGAAATCATCTGCGGTTTTTCATATACCTGTGTGATATGAAAATCGCTGTAAACATCAATAGCTGCTGGTGCCACTCCATAACCGTCTGACCCATAAACGATTCTCTGGGAAATTTCCTGTAAAAAGGGAAAAATTCCTACTTCTGTCACCTTGGAACGAAACGAACCGGATTGCTTGTGGATGGTAAGCCTTTTACGATACAATAGCGGTGTTAATGAAAACCTTTACATGTAATTGGGAGAATTGGAGGATGTTATGAAACAGAAGACTCAAAAATTTGGAGGGGCCATGTTTACACCGGTGCTGCTGTTTGCCTTTGCCGGAATCATGGTCGTCTTGCGACGACCTGTATGAATCCGCAGATCATGGGGGATCTGGCGAATCCGGAGTCTATATGGTACAAATTCTGGGCAATGATCAGTGCCGGTGCGAATACCGTGTTCAATCAGCTGCCAGTCCTGTTCGCAGTTTCTCTGCCGATTGCGCTTGCGAAAAAGCAGAATGCCAGAGCGTGCATGGAAACCTTTGTGATCTATATCACGTTCAACTACTTTGTCAGTGAATTTTTAAACCAGTTCGGTTCTTCACTGGGCTTTGACTTTGCCGCGGAGGTGGGAGGTACCAGTGGACTTGCCATGATCGCCGGTATCAAAACGCTGGATACCGGAATGATTGGAGCTATCCTGATTGCGGGTATTGCCATTTATCTGCACAATAAATTCTATGACAAGGAGCTTCCGGATTATCTCGGTGTCTTCAAGGGATCTGCCTTTGTTGTCATGATCGGCTTCTTCGTCATGATTCCTGTCGCAATTCTCATTGCACTTGTATGGCCGCATGTTCAATCCGCCTTATTGGGTCTGCAGGGCTTCTTCAAGGCGAGTGGTGCCGCCGGTCTGTTCACATATAATCTGTTACAGAAGCTGCTGCTGCCATTCGGTGTTCATCACTTTATCTATGCACCGGTTCTGTTTGATAACGTTATTGTGGATGGGGGTACGATATCCTACTGGGCACAGCATCTGCCGGATTTCGTCAACTCCTCCAAGCCGCTGATTGAGCTGTATCCACTTGGCGGCTTCTCCAACGGAGAGCTTGCGAAAATCTTTGGTGTCATCGGTGTTGCCCTTGCCTTCTATAAAACAGCACGTCCTGAAAAACGGAAGATGGTTGTCGCACTGATGGTGCCAGCCTGTCTGACCGCGATGATGACCGGGATTACTGAGCCGCTGGAATTCACCTTTCTGTTTGTGGCGCCTGTGCTGTACGTTGTCTATTCGGTACTGTCCGCACTGCTTGCGGTGGTCATGTTGCTGTTCGGGGTCATAGGAAACTTCGGTCAGGGTATTCCCAACATCATCTTCCTGAATCTGATACCACTGTTTAAAAATCATGAAATGATGTATGTCTGGATGCTTGTCATCGGTGTTGCCTTTACCGCAATTTACTACTTTGTATTCAAATTCATGATTCTGAAATTCAATTATGCAACACCGGGAAGGGAAGCGGTGGATGAAGATACCAAGCTGCTGACAAAGGATGAGTACAAGGCATTAAAGGATGAGAAACAAAGCTTTGGCAGTGACCGTTTTGATGTGAAGGGCATTATAGCTGCCCTTGGCGGTGGAGATAACATTCTGGAAATCAGCAACTGTGCAACACGCCTGCGTCTGCTCGTTAAGGATGAAAAGGCGGTACAGAGCCTGGAAGAGTTTAAGAAATACGGGGCAATCGGCCTCGTGAAAAACGGCAACTCCATTCAGGTCATCATCGGTCTGGATGTACCAAAGGTAAGAGAACAGGCAGAGCTTCTGCTTGGAAGAGAATAACGAGTATAGTTATTACGACAGCCTTTAACAAAGGCTGATAAAGGAGGATACTGATATGAAGAAATTTTCAATACTGATTGCAGGAGGAGGAAGCACCTATACACCGGGCATCGTTTTGATGCTGCTGAGCCATCTGGACCGCTTTCCGCTTCGCTCTATTAAGTTTTATGATAATGATGCAGAGCGTCAGAAAATTGTTGCGGATGCATGCGAGGTCCTGATTCGTGAGCGGGATCCGGAGATCAGCTTTCTGGCAACTACCGATCCGGAAACAGCCTTTACGGATGTAGACTTTGTCATGGCACATATTCGTGCGGGAAAATATGCCATGCGGGAGCTGGATGAGAAAGTACCGATGAAATATAATGTCGTCGGACAGGAAACCTGTGGACCAGGAGGAATTGCTTACGGTATGCGTTCCATCGGTGCGATGCTGGAGCTGGTTGACTACATGGAGAAATATTCACCGCAGGCATGGATGCTGAACTATTCCAATCCTGCCGCAATCGTAGCGGAGGCGACAAGAAAGCTGCGCCCGGATTCCCGTATTCTCAATATCTGTGATATGCCAATCGGCATTGAACGTCATATGGCGGAAATCCTGCATCTGGATTCCAGAAAGGATATGGACATCTCCTATTACGGACTGAACCATTTCGGATGGTGGACGAGTATTAAGGATCATGCGGGAAATGATCTGATGCCTGTATTAAAGGAACATATCAAAGAAAAGGGATACTGTGTGGAAGCACAGATGTATCAGCACACGGATGACAGCTGGACAGATACCTTCCGCAAGGCAAGAGATGTCTATGCACTGGATCCGGATACCCTGCCGAACACCTATCTGAAATATTACTTCTACCCGGATTATGTAGTGGAACATACCGATCCTGCCTATACCCGTGCCAACCAGGTTATGGATGGCCGTGAAAAATTCGTATTCGGAGAATGCCGCAAGATAGCAGAGGCACAGAGCAGTGAGGGAGCGGATCTGCATATTGATGAGCATGCATCCTATATTGTCGATCTGGCATGTGCACTGGCATACAATACGAAGGAAAAAATGCTGCTGATTGTGGAAAACAACGGTGCTGTACAAAACTTTGACCCGACTGCAATGGTTGAGGTGCCTTGTCTGGTGGGAAGCGATGGACCGCAGGCGCTGTGCATCGGGGATATTCCACGGTTCCAGAAGGGATTGATGGAGCAGCAGGTCGCTGTGGAAAAGCTGGTTGTGGAAGCATGGGCGGAACAGAGCTATCAGAAGCTGTGGCAGGCCCTGACACTGAGTCGCATGGTACCAAGTGCAAGCGTCGCAAAAGCGATTCTGGATGATCTGATCGAGCGAATAAGGATTACTGGCCGGAATTAAAATAAGAATCTGAAACTTATGTTATAGATTATAGAAGAGAACACCCGTGGTTGCATACGCTTATGCATACGGGTGTTTTTTGCTGTAACTGCGTGGGAATGCTGTGATCTTTTTCAGAATTGCTGGTTTATGATGGAATTCATGATATAATCGTAGAGAATGAGGTGAAGGATCATGAAACTTGCAGAGCTAGTCAATCAGCATTATAAGGAGCTGTCCTCCAATGACCTGTACATTTGGGACTATATACAGGCGCATGGAAAGGAATGTCAGAATCTGTCTATCGTTGAGCTTGCACAGCGCTGCCATGTTTCCAAAACGACGATCCTGCGCTTTGCCCAGAAGCTGTCGCTGAAGGGATACAGTGAATTGAAGGTATATCTGAGCTGGGAAAACCGGCCATCCGGGATATGGTGATTGATGAGCATCTGATTGAGCATGTATGTGATACAAGCAAATACGCCATTGATGAGCTGCGGGAGCGTGATTTCACGGATATCTGTGAAATGCTGTATCACTCTGGACGCATATTCGTATATGGAACAGGAGCCTTGCAGGATTCTGTGGCAAGGGAGCTGCAGCGTATGTTTTTATATTGCGGAGAATTTGTCTATGTTCTATCCGGCGAAAAGGAAACGGAAATGGTTCTGCCCTTCTTGAGCCGTGATGATGTTGTGATTCTGATTTCCCTGCGCGGAGAAGGGGAGCTGATCAATGAGTTTGCTTCTCAGCTTCGTCTAAGAAGCATCAAAACGATATCCATGACGCGACTGAAAAATAATGAGCTCGCTCATAAATGCACGAAAAGCATCTACATCACAACCTCACAGGTGATGATTGGCAATCTTATTCTGCATGAGGCGGCAAATCTGTATTTTGTATTGGCAGAGCTGCTGTTTCTGCGCTATTCCCAATATAAACAGAAGCAGGATGGTATAGGAATACGATAACCGCAAACATGGCGGTTTTTTCTTTGAAAACTCTTGCGGGTGACGCAGGGGAATAGTCTACAATAGGGGAAGAGGTGAAGAATATGTATCAGATTCATGAGGTGTGCGAACGCTGTCATTTAAGCAGAAAAGCGATTCGTCTGTATGAGGAAAAAGGACTCCTGCATCCGGATAGGATACAGGGAAATCGAATGTATAATAAAGAAGATGTAGTGCGGCTGCAATGTATCAGCTATTATCGTGGACTTGGGTTTTCTCTGGAACAGATTCAGCAGCTGTTGCATGGCAGCAGTGAAAAATGTTTGAAGGAGCTGCTTATGACACATAAAAAGTAGCTGAATCAAAAGCTGGAGGAAAAGCAGGAACAGCTGAGGGCTGTAAACAATGTTATACATGCGATCCGGCAGCATGAGGAATTTGATATCACTGCAGCGGTATCGGATGAACAGCATGACGATGATTGTGTGGAGGGGATGCTGATCTGGAAGTGGAATTCCATCTATCAGATTTATAACTATCGATGCAGCAGAAAGACCTATCGGCATGCGGTTATTTCCACACGGCTGTTTTGTGCGATTCTTGTAATTGTACTGGTGTTTGCATGGCTGGAGAAGGAGGAATTCTGTAATGATTACCATACGTGAGCTTGCGGATTCCTGCAATATCAGTGTACGGACACTGCAGTATTATGATCAGATTGATCTTTTGAAGCCCAGCGGTTATCAGGGGCGCATTCGTCTGTATGATGAAGCAGCAAAGAAAAAACTGAAATGCATCCTTGCATGGAAGGTACTGGGCCTAAGTCTAGAGGAAATCACAAAGCTTCAGCAGGGAGTCATGGATCGGGAACAGCTGTTGATTCTGCTGGAACAGAAAAAGGAACAGCTTATGATGTTCAAGGATGCTTTACTAAAAAATCAGATGCAGGTGGATGACATATTGTTTCATATCCGGCATCTAAGGAGTGGAATCCCGGCGACTATATGGAAATTTTATCACTGCAAACTATGGATCATCCGTATTCACTGACAACACATCTGGTTGCACTGCTGCGTAATATGACGCTGCTCAAGGTGATCATTTTGATATTTTACATATTGAATGCCCTCTGTATTGCCGCACTTATCGCAGAATGTGCAACCCTTCTATTCCCATAGGGCAATAAATCATAATTCAGATGCTTTGATAGAAAGATATGGAAAGCGGCAATGGGCTTATTCATATTCAAATTCGGAACGATTTCGTATTCATGCAGAGGCTAAGCTGAATAAGAAGATAATCTTACACATCCGTCGTTTCCCTACCGGGTAAACTGTTGTATAATAGTGATATTGATCATACAAGGAGACGAAGGATATGTCACAGAAAAAAATTACCTATATCAAGCTGCTGCATCAGCTGGAAAAAAAGATGAAGACCAAACGCCTTGAGGGCAAGGTCGCTATACAAAGAGAAGAATTTGAAATTCTGTTGTCCGGAATACCTTCAATTTTAAACGGATACGATCTGGTAACGCTTGAGGTAGGTGAAAACATCAACCGGGAGGCATTGCGAAAGCATCTGAAGGAACAGTTTGAAATCACCGATAAAGAGAGTGCAATCAGGGCAATCAAAGCCTTTTTGAATGATAATGTGCAATGGCAGTACGAGCAGTTTCTGGGCTTCTGGAGGGATGAGCCTCAGTTCGATTTGGAAGAGCTGGATGAAAAAGCAAGGCTGTTCTTTGAGGGCTGCAAAACCTTTGCGAAGCAGTTTTACCCGTTCCTGAAGGATCAGGGCTTTGCCGGCTTTGATTATGGAGAATGTGTCCGCATGATACGGGAATGCTATGCAGTGGAACTTCTGGATCGGGAAACGGCGGACATGATGCTGCAGGATATCGGAACCCGTGCATTCCGGCAGTTTGACAGATGGGAGGAATATGCGCTCAGTTATCTGTGCGGAGGGTGTTATTTCATGTTCCGCAGCTCCGGGATGAACAACGATTATGGAAGTATGATGTTTCAAAATGAGCTGCAGGCGATTGAAAAGCTGTTTTTTGAAAATCGTACCAATGTATGGAACCGCTATTCCTGGCTGGAGGGAAAGAAGTATTTCCCGGGCATGAAAGAAGGGAAAAAGCTGATTGACAGCACGTTGGGCTGCTTTGTGACGGATCGTGTCAGCATAGATCAGGATGCCATCTGTTATATGGTACGCGAGGAGCCCTCCAAAGACAATCCGGACAGCGGCTGGAGAATCTTCGCCGGAGATGAAACACAGGAGTATATTGATGATATTGAACATACGCAGGTTTTCGCTTTAAATACCGTATGCAATTATGATCCGGAAATCATCCCGTTTCTTGACGAGCCGATTGGTACGGTGATTGTGCGCAATCGGGAAGGAAAGCTTGAAAAAGAGGAAAAGCAGAATCAATAACAGCTGTTTTATGGGAATTCACACTCTGTTTACTGTATATCCGCTATACAGCTTATACCGAACGTAAGGTTTGGACATGATCTGAATTCAGATTGTCCGGACCTTTTTCTTCATATTCATTTGGTCCTATGGTAACCGGTATAGTCATAAATAGTTTAAGAAAACAGATATTCGACATAGTTGTTATTGACAGAATACGAATACCATGATAGTGTATTACTGTATTTAGTACACTAATACACTGGAGGTGCAATTGATGTTTGTAATTGACACGCAAAGCAAGCTTCCGATATTTGAACAGCTGAAAAAGCAAATACTGGAGTTTATCACAATTGGTATTCTATCACCAAATGACAAACTTCCTTCTGTTCGTGCCATGCTTCGCAGATTGGTGTAAACCCCAACACGGTTGCGAAAGCCTATCAGGAGCTGGAAGAGCACGGATATATTTATTCGGAGAAAGGAAAGGGATGCTTTGTGGCAGACAATGAATCCGATAAGCTGATACGGGAAGAAAAGCTGAAGGACTTTAAGGGAACAGTTCTTGATATGAAGCAGCATCATATCGAAAAGGAAGCGCTCTATAAAGTGGTGAATTCCGTATATGAGGAGGGAAAGGATCATGCTTAAAATCAGGTCACTGACAAAGAAATTTAAAGAAAAGACCGTGCTGATGGATGTAAACCTGGATATTCACAGCGGCAGTGTTTTTGGTCTGATCGGTCCCAATGGTTCAGGTAAATCCACACTTCTGAAAATTATGGCCGGTATTATGAAGCCGGATCTGGGATGTATCTGTATTGATGATGAAAGGGTATTTGATAATCCCAATGTGAAACGTGATATTCTGTTGATCAGTGATGATCCGTTTTATTTCTTTAATGCCACGTTAAAGGATATGAAGGAATTTTACCGTGTATGGTATCCAAATCTCAATGATGAAATCTACGAGAAATATCGTGCTATCTTTAAGCTGGATGAAAATAAGACACTGAAGAATTTCTCCAAGGGTATGAAGCGTCAGTCCTTTATCGTTCTGGCACTTGCAATTTCACCAAAATATCTGTTTCTTGACGAGGCATTTGACGGTCTGGATCCGGTGATGCGGCTGACCTTTAAACGGGCAATCAGTAAAATGATCGAGGAAAAGGAAATGACTGTAATCATATCCAGTCATAATCTGCGTGAGCTGGAGGATATCTGCGATACATTCGGTATCTTGGAGGATAATACGATTCGAACTGCCGGCTATGTGATGAAACGAAGGAAAATATCCACAAGATTCAGCTTGCGTTTAAAGAAGAAAAACGTGAAGATGATTTTAAGGCACTGGATTTGCTGTCGATGCATGTGCAGTCGCGTGTAGTGAATCTGGTTGTTAAGGGAGATATTGAAAAATTAAAAATTATTTGAATACGATGGACCCTCTGATGATGGAAGTGCTGAATGTCAATCTGGAGGAGGTCTTCATCTATGAAATGGAAAAGAAGGGGTATGGTGTTTATGATGAATGATTTTAAGGCCTATCTGCGCTATTATGTAAACAGCAATAAACGGCTGTTGATACTGGTTTTTATCATTCTGTTTCTGATAATGCCATTCTTCACCTTTAATTATATGGGACTGCCACGCGGCCCGTATTCACTGGATACCTTTTATATGGGATTCATTGCTCTGGGAGCGGCAACCTGTGCTGGAGGCTGTATCCTGTCATATCTGTTACCAATATATAATTTTCGCTATTTGTATAAGAAAAGAAGTCATGAGATGTACTTCTCTTTACCGATACAAAGAAAGCATCTGTTTCTATACAACTATATCAGCGGGCTGCTTGTCGTACTGGTCCCGTTGCTGATGAACTATCTTCTGGGCTACTTTATAATGCTGGGGCTCGGATATCGGGAGAGACCGCTCTATATGCTGATACCGTTAATCTTCTTTCTCGGTTTATCCATCCTGCTTTTGATTCAGTATTCCATTTTCACCTTTTTAAGCGTGAAATGCAACAATCTGATTGACAGTATTCTTGTCAACGGTGCTTACGTTGTCATGCCGTTTATTGTCATGCTTTCCGCGACGATTTTCTTTAGTAATCAGATAACGGCAATTCTTGGAGATATCGGCGCATCACCAAGTGAATTTATCAATATGGGAATGATCCAGATGCTGCTTTCCATGCCGAGTACAATATATGCCTTTCTATTTAATATGATAGCTTCCATGGCGTCGGAAATGCATAGAATTGATACTCTGATAAACGCATTTAACTGGCTGTACTTTCTATATTGGGGAGTCATCGGTGTGCTGTGCTTCTGGTTTGGCTGGAAATCCTTTGTGGATAGAAAGCCTGAGGATGCAGAGCAGCGAACTGTTACCTTATTCGGATACCCGGTGATTATCACGGTTATCACCTTCTGTATGGTTTTATTCGTCATGAATATCAATGGCGGTGTCGTTGTTCCCAGCCTGATTATACTGGTTGCATATTTTTGTATGATATTCTTCTCCAATCGAAAGATACAGATAAAAAGCTTCACGTAATCGTATTTGCATTGCTTTATATCGGAACCTTCGGCTTTAGCTATATGTATACGCAGACAAAAGGGCTGGGGATGGTAAAGGAATTTCCATCGCTGACAGACATGGTGCGTGTAAATATTGATGTGAATGCATCTTCTATTGAAAATGATTCCGCTATGCAGTTCTATGATGCGAAGAATAAAGAATATTATGATGGGTATGGTACTTCTGTTCAGGATGAGGAATCCATGAAAGATCTGCTGGATGTGCAAAAGGAAGTCAGTACTAGGAGTGTGAAGGAGTACTTTTATGATAATGCGTTTTATATCAGCATTTCTTATATCAAGCAGGATAACTTTCAGGTTTCTCGAAACTATACACTAAAAATGAATAAAAAGAATAAGGACTATCTACAAAAGCTGATGGAAGAGCTGAAGCATACGGAAAAATTCTCTGTTATGCAGCATTGAGAAATGAGCTGAAAGTAAGAAAATCTTTCTTGCTGTTCATAGAAAGCATGAAGGAAAAATAAGTCATTCTTTTACCACAAAAGGAAGGCTTTGCTGTTGAATGAAAGGGGTTCTATTGCATAATAGAGTACACAATTCGCAAGGGGATTGCGATACCTCTTATAGTAAGCAAAAGGCTCTCAGCACTTATGTGTGCAGAGAGCCTTTTTGCGTTGTACATCTAAAACAGTAACACACAATGTATGTATTTACAAATGACAGCTTATATCGTCGTGTCGGACTTGCTTATTCGTTTTTTTACAGACTCGAAGGTATCACATTCCAGAACCAATGTGGATACTATATGCATTTGTTCCTCAGTTAATGCCTGCAGCCACATTGCGCAATCCTCATGAAACTTGATTTGCATCTGTCTGTGTAAGAGCTGCCTCTCTCCTTCCAGCTTACCTTTCCATTTTTCCGGCAGCTTTTCCCCTTCTTCAAAGCTGTCACGCAAGCCGTTGCGGTAACGTGCTTCTCCCATTTGAATCGCCATTGCGGTTGACCATAGCTCATCATCCTTCTGCATTTCCTCGTACTTGTCCATGAATACCTTCACCAGCCTTTCCTTCGACTTCAGTATATCATTTTTTTTATTATTTTCAAAC